>Ga0247841_10003440_pt1 | contig 29404 bp, 20 predicted proteins | sample LaCruzMarch2015__2_FD_192410 | JGI IMG/M metagenome (GOLD analysis project Ga0247841, IMG submission 192410) | Freshwater microbial communities from meromictic Lake La Cruz, Castile-La Mancha, Spain - LaCruzMarch2015_18m | ecosystem: Environmental > Aquatic > Freshwater > Lake | place: Spain... | reverse complement strand
TATATAGAATTTACAATTAAATTATTAATATTGTTTTTCATTTAATTTATAATAATACTTTTTTAATAAAAAAAAGTATTATACGCAAAGGTAAATATTATATTAATGAAAAATCTAGTTCAACATCCAAACCTCGTCGGTTTAATAGGAGCAATTGAATTAAGTATCCCAAATAATTTTATTTTCTAATTGTCCATGTGTATTAGACAAATAGTTAAATAATAGATTTAGTTATACCATTGAAACACGGTAATATTTCACTCATTCCTTCTATTATTTTTAATCCAAATATGTTGTTATTTAATTTAGAGCCTAATTCAATTCAAGTAACACCACTCCCCACAATATATATTGTTGAATTTAATGATAGATTATAGAATATTTTGTTTCTTAACAAATCTGCATCCTCAATAGTTTTAAATTTTAATGTATGGACATCAACTCCTTGAATTCAAAAAACATTTAGTTCTGAACCCAATTGCCAATACAACTAGTTTATAAAAACACGTTGATCCTGATTTTATTATCAAAGTAAAATTTTGAATATCAATATCTTCAACTAAATCTGTTATTTTTTCAGAATAGAGATTTGGTAATTCTACATTGTATCCTGATCCACAACACGTTCAACCAGTTTAGGTGTATTGATTACATTCGTATCAGGTGCAATGATTACTTGTTTAAACTTGGATTTACCCAAATTTTTAACTAAATAATAAGAAGCCACAACATTACTTACCACATACACAAGTTCTTTTTCTTTGTTGTTGGATAATTTAATGTATTCATTTAATTTTTGAGGTACTTTTGTACCTAGAACATAAATCAAATTATTTATTATTTTTTATAAGATTATAAATGTTGGAATTTACTAAGTTGAATTAAAATCAATTTTTTATTGATTATTGTGAGATGAATATTTAAATATTATATATAAATAATTTTAATATTAAATTATTTTTTTGTATAAATTAATTTAATAATTTTTATATATAAATGGCAATTGTACTTTATAATAAACAATAAAGTATAACTACTAAAGGTAAATATTATAATAAATTACAATTTATATTTTTGATTTTTTGTTTTAAATTGATAAGTGTTAAATAATGATTTATAATTATTTTTGATATTATTGTATATAGAATTTATAATAATACTTTTTATAATATTAAAAAGTATTACATACAAAGGTAAATATTATATTATATTAAACTTGTATAATTAAATTCAACTTTATCAATTATTTCGTTTAATATCTGAACACATATTTTATTATTATTAATATTATTATTTATTCCACAAAAAATATTTTCAACCAAATAATTTATAATTGTTTGAATTTCTTTTTTTATTTCACTATTTATTCCTTCATTTATATTTTTATAATTATTTGAATTAGTATCGATTGAATTAGTATCGATTGAATTAGTATCGGTTGAATTAGTATCGGTTGAAGTAATAGGATTTGGATTTATATCATTTAAATTTATTACACAAGAACCAATATTATCTTTATCCCAAGTATCTTTAAAAATATTTTGTTCATTGTCATCACAATTTGTTAACTTCACATACCCATAATAATCTAAAATAGAATCAAAAATTTGATTATTCGATAATCCTAAATTTAATTGGTCAATAAATATATTAATATTAAAATAATCATTTTGAATTATTTGATAAATATTTTTTAGTCTTACATATTTATTTTTATATTTGAGATATTTCAACTCTTTTTTACTATTGAAAATTTTATTTTCAGCAAACACAGACATATTTTGATCAAAATCATACAATTCACCCAGATCACCCAGATCTGAAGTATCTTGAGTATTTGGAGTATCTGAAGTATCTGAAGTATCTGAAATATTTGTATTTTCATAATCATCAGATGTATCTGAAAGTTCTTCCCTACAAAAATAATTAATTTTACCAATGATATCATCAATTGAATTAGTAAATTTATTAAAAATATTTTTTGTTTTTGTTTTGTTTAAATCCTTATCATAATCAACAAAATAATCTCTGATATTTTCATTATTTTCATCATCATCTTTATCATCATAATAATTACTGGCTAAAAAATTAGAATTAGAATTAGATTCTGAATTAAAATCTTCAACAAACATATTAAACATTTTCATCATATTATTTTCTATATCAGAATTATCTCCATAATCATTATTATTCAAATATATATTATTTAAATCAATAATTTCTTCAACACAACAATTATTAATTTTATATTTTTTTTTATATTTTTTAGTTATTTCATTTAAATCAAGTTGATTAATCAAATCACCATTATTTAATACTGTATTTAAATTATTGAAATCATTATCCGTATGATTATATAATAATTTATTAGATCTTATATTTGCCAAAATAGAAGTATGATATTCATCGACATTTAATTTTAAAAAAATTTTATCAGTTAAATCAAGTTTATTCAAATATAACAATTCCCATACAAAATAAATAGAATCTTGAATATCATAAATATCAATTGTATCAAATGAACAAAGATAATTTTTATTTACTTTAGTTAGGTCTGATAAAATATTTCCTTCCATTTCAATCAATAATTTTTTATTTGTGTATATAGTATAAAAATAATTATCGGTGGAAATAAAATATTTATTATCTAAACCAATATTTTTAATAACTTGATTATAAATATCAAACACATAATTTAGATCGTTAATATTAATAAAATAAAATTTTTTAAATATATATGATAATTTAAGAATTTCTATATTTGAATTAAGTTCTTTAGTTGAATAAAGCAATACATATAAAATTTCACATAAACAATTAATTTTATTAAAATGATAATATTTTGATGGTATATTCAGATAATTAATGGAAAATATATTTTTTTTAATATTTCTTAATATTTCTAATTTATTTTCAAAAACAGAATTAAAATTTAAATTAAAATCTGAACTATTAGAACCATCCGAACTATTAAAACCAGAACAATTTTTTTTTATATAATTAAGGTAAGTTTTAGTTTTAAAAACCTTATGTCTATTAAAAAGAATAGTAATTACATAAATTTCAAAAGAACTGTAAATATCAATGTCAAAGAAATTTAATTCATTATTCAATCCAAATAATATTTTATTAATTTGAGGAAATTCTTTAATTATATCAAGACAAATTTGATTAAGTGAAAAATTTTTAATTAAATTTACCAATATGTATAATTTAATATTAAAATTAACATCAGTGTAATCAAATTGTTTTTTAAATTTTTTTTTAATATTTTTGTTATTTGAGTATAACCAAATAATATTACTTAAATTATTTTTAAATTTATAATCACGTGTCATTAAATAGTATGAAAATATATCAAAAAATATATCAGGATTTGAAAATAATATATCTTCATTAATATCATATATTTCATTATAATTGTCAATTTCTTCATCAAAATCAAATATACAAAAAGTATTTAAATCATAATCAATCACATTGTCATTGTTATTGTTATTGTCATTATTAATATTATTGTTTGTATCATTTTCTGATTTATGGTGGATACTTATATTGATAATTTTATTAACTCCATTTATTTCATGTTTACACCCCCCATTATAAATTAAATAAATATTTCCATCATTAACACAATAATAAACAGATGAAATAAAAAGTTTTCTAGTATTGTAAAAAAAATCTTCACAAATCAAGTTATTAAATTTTTGTTCGTTAAAGAATGTTATAGAATTGAAAAAATAAATAGTTACAACAATTTGTTTATCAATATTATTAAATTTATATAAAAAACTTAAACTATCATATTGCCTATTGGTATTTGTTTCATTATTTAATTGTAGTGATGAATAGTAATTTGATACCATAGATATATATTTAAATTTTTGATTATTTTTATGTATCAATTCTTTTAATTTTATTTGTATAGGTATAAATTTTCTAATATCATTGACACAAGAACAAAAAAACATAATTTTATTAGTGTCATTACTAAATATATAATTAATTGTTGATAAATTATCGAGATAAAAAGTGAATTCATCAAATATCCCAATAGATTTAAATAATTTATAAATGTCATCAAGTAAATATTTTATATTATAACATTTGTAATCAAAATTAACATTATTATTTGTTAAATTATTATTATTCTTCATTCATTAATTAGTGTTATTTAATATATATTTATAAAAATATTAAATTGTTTGAATTTAATTTAACAAAAAAATTGAAAAATAATTTTAATGAATACTATTTTATTTTTATCTTACTAAAATACTTTATTATTGAGCATACAATAATAAAATGTCATCAAATAAATATTATAGCGAATGGGAAAAAAATAATTCTAATTATTCACATAAAAAAGAATCATACCATCAGTTAGTTATTAACAAATTGGAAAAAGATATTAAACGTTTGGATAGAGCAATTGATAAAATTGAAACAGAAAATTATGCCAAAAAAATATTTAGTTTAGGAAAACCACTTTATCCTGTTTATCATACACCTGGAGGTACACAATATATTATTATAAATGGTTGTTTAGTAATGTATCAAAATAGTTTTTAATTTTTTAATTATTTTTTTTAAATTTATTAAATTTTTTGTTTGTTTCACTTAAAATTTTATTTGTATTTGAAATAATTTTTTGTTTAATAAAATTCTTATATTTAAGATAATTAGAAATTATAATCCAAACCCAATAACAATCAAGACAAATAAAAATAAACACAAATATTAACCCAATCCAATAGTAATAAGTATATTTTGATAAAATACCCAATGTTAAAATCCAAACTCCTAATCTGATGAAAATAATAGCATAAAGTCTAAATAATTTAATTGACCATTCATGATTTGGATATAATATTCCAATCCAATTGAATGAACTTAATATTTCAGAGATTGAACAAAATGACAATAATGATTTATCCAAAAAAAATCCATATAATCCAATACAAATAGCATGATGAATCAATAATTCAAGTCTTGTATTTTTTTCAAGTACAAAATATCCAGTATCAACAATCATATAAGAAAACATTAATTTATTAATGATGGTCGATAAATATGTAGGATTAAGTGGGTTTGTATTTAAATGATTCCAATTGATAATAGATGAACCCATAGATAATGTTGAAATAAAAAAACAAAAAAAAGATCTAAATAATGAATGAACATCAACATTATTTTTAAAAATATTGTTAATTATTAATTTATACAAAATAATTATTCCTAAAAACAATATCATTTTTCCTTAATTATAAAATATAAATAAAATTTTTTTTATATAATATACATTTATATAAAAATTGATGAGTTCAATTAATCCTTTTTCTACCTTATCAAATACATATAATGAAATTGTCGATAATATTGATGAAAATAATGCATTAATTCTATATGATAAATCAAATAATAATGGATACAATTATGGTTGGTTAAATGCTCCATTATATGCTTTTGTTGCTTTTTCAGATGTACTAAATTTATATAAAAGTTTCAAGTGTCCATCTGAAGGTATAATAAATGAAAAACAAGAAATAATATATGGAGAAATTTATAATTTAATGGTTAGTTCACGTAATGAGGATACAACATGGGATAATGATTTATATAAATCATTACATATTAAATTATGTGAGATATCAGACTGTGATAATAATTTTTTACCTAAAGTGGCATATGGTAATTATAGTAATAATCTACCAGTTATGGATATATTTAAAAATGTATTGGTTAAAAATTGTCAAGATAATCTCTCTCCATTATATGTAGAAACATATAATCCAAAAGTATCTGATTTTGCTAATTTTAAAAATGAATTATTAAAAGATAAGGATGGTAAAAAACTTATAGCATTAGTTGTTGATATTAATCCTACTCAAGCAATTGATCAATTAGCAGAAACAAATGTAATAAATGTAGGACATTTTGTGGCATATGTTAGAAATAAAAACGACGATATAAGATGGAAAAAATACGATTCCGGAAAAACTGAAGATAGATATAATTATGAGTTGAATACAATATTTCCTTCAACAACTAATAAAGATAAATATTGGAATTTTTATGCTATTTATTATAAAGGTGATAGTGTTATAAATACAGAAGAGGTTTCAATAGATAATGAAAGAAATATAATAAATAAAATAGATACTAAATCATTGTTCCAAACAAAACAAAAATCCAATATACAAATAGAAAATTTTGTTACAATTGAAAAACCTTTAGGAAAAATAGTAGACTTTGATATTATTGTAAAAGATGATGAAACATTAAAAAATACCAATAAAGAATATATTTATTATACATATGATTTAGAAATAGATGAAAATATATTTTATAAGATAATTTTAAAATATCCATCATCTAAATATTCAGTCATGTTTGAATTATTTTTAAATAACATATTCAGTAATTTTTTTAGTTCAAGAAAATACAATGATAAATTTAGGGATAAAGAACAATTTTATCCAGAAATGTTTACATTTTTATTTGGTGATTATTTAAAATTTATTTATGATGATTTAGATCTAATGAAAGAAATAAATTCTGTAGATATTGAATCCAATAAAAAATTTATTGAATATTATAGTGATAAATTAAACACATATGTTGATAATTATTTAAATTATGGATTAAGAATAGATAACTCAATAGAAATAAATAGAAGAAAATTTTTAAATAATTTAATGTGTTCTATTATTAGACCAAAAGAAAATATAAAAGATAATTATAATCCTACGCAAAAATATATAAAAGATATACCTAATCGTAATTATAGTGTTGATTATAATTTAGATAGGTTATATAAAAATCCACAATATAATTTTTTAAAAATAAATAATGAAGTATTTATAATTCCTGAAAAAAGAAAATCAACATATGATATGGCTAAAATAACACAAGATTTTAAAAATAAAAAAATATCAGATGATGAATATGAATATTTATTTAATTATGACATTTCAGAGAAAATTAATATATCAAATGATTTTACATATATAATAAATTGGATTTTCAAAACAGTCAATAAATATTTCCTTAATATAGTTGATGTAAAAAATAAAAAAGAACTTGAACCGACATATTATAAATTATTAAATGAATATTTTGAAGCACAAATAAGTATTTATTCAATTAAAAAAGACGGTAAAACAGAAATAGTTTTAGATGAACTAAATAAATTTATGACAAATAATAAAAATAATCCAAAAAATTACAGAAATATTTTTTATAATAAATGGAAAAATCTGTTAAATTATTTTAGTAATTTTAATAAATATTATTACGATGATTACTATTTTAATGATTTAGAAAATAAATCACAATCATTATCTCAATGTTTGGAAAATTTTATTTCTTCAAAATTAATTCCTAATGATGACAATGATGACCCAAGTAATTTTAGATATTTATTCATGTATTGTTTAATGTCTAAACAACAAGAAGATGAATTTAAAAAATTAAATATAAATAAAGATAAAAAATCTGAAAATTTGGATAAACAACATATAATTAAAATTTCAAAATTAAAATATAATTTTTTCAAATATCTCAAATATATTCAAAATTTAAACCAATTTACCCCTCCCAAAAAATGTATATTAGATTCAAATCTAAATTCAAAAATTATTAATTATTCAAAATATTATTTTACAAAAATTATTAAATTTTATGAAATGGATAAATTAGATTTTGAACTGGAATATGAAAAAGAAACAGATATAGTAATTTTTAAAAATTATATTATAAATTTTATTGAATCTGATATAGTTAATCATTTATATTTTCAATTAAAAATGGATAATATTAGAGAAAAATTTTATAATGGAATAAAAGAATTTATTAACATACAATATAATAAAATTTATATAGAAAAATCAATAAATTTATACAAAATAAATTACACAGCATCATTAAAAGATTTGTTATCAAGTATATTAAAACAAATGATAATAGATAATGCTGATGATTTTATTAATAAACAAATTGAAAAAATAAATTCAATAATAAAAGAACTAGAAAAATCTGAACCTAAAATAAAATCATCAATTAAATTTACAATTGACACTGAATTAAAATGTGTAGGATGTCCTGATTTTTTATTCAATAAATATGATGATAATTATTATAAACAAATAATAAATAAAGGAATTGAACAAATAGAACAAATAGAACAAATAAAAAATTTTGAAGAATCAGAATTACCACCATATGGAAAAGTTTTAATGGGTGATGACAAATATGAAGAACAAAAAGAAAATAAATTATGGGTTATTGATTCAGAAATACATTTACAACTTGAAGGTTCATATAATCCAAAAGTTATATATTGTGTTGAATCTATAATTAAAAAATCTAGAAAATATAATTTTTTTGATTTATTAGATATAGTAGATAAAGAACAAAAAAATGAAGTAATTCAAATTATAAATCGTATAATGAAAAGAATGACTGATTATTTACAATCTGAGTATGATAAAAATACAGTGGACTTTGAATGTACTCAAGATAAAATGTCATCTAAATTTGAAAATAAAATTTTTGATGTTATGGATGAACAAAAAATAAATGTTCAAATACTTGACTTATTTGATGGAGTTGATTATAATAATGTTATAGAATTATCATATGAATACTTTATTCCCAGAGAAAATACATTCGGTAAATATATATATAATTTAATTAATGCAAATAAATATAAAAATAATGAAGAATCATTTTTAGAAATTCTTAAAAAAAATATAACATCTGATGAAAATTTAATTATTAATGATCATAATGAATTTAGGTTAATTTTTATTAATTTTATAAATGATGGTTTAGGAGAATTGATGAAAAAATATAAATATGAAAAAATTGAACCAAAATATGAAGAGTTAATAGAAGATTTATCAAAACAAGTAATTATTAAATTCAAAGAATTAACAGGAATTAAAATAAAAGGAACTAATGTTATTATAAATATTGATTCAAAAAATAAATTATATTCAAAAATTAAATTATTTTTAGAAACCTGTGATCAAATGGAAATAATATCAAAGTATTATGAACGAGAACAAATAGAGTTTGGAATTAAATCATTTTTTAATTATTATAAAGATAAAGAAGATAAAATACCGAATCAAACCGCAAATAAAGATTTCTGTAATGAAATGTTTATATTATTTAATACAGAATTAAAATTAGTTTCAAAAGAAGAAAAAGTTCATAATATATTAATAAATCCTGAATATTATGATTTGTTGATTAATTCATATGTTTCTTTAGGAATAGTGATTGCTAATTTTATTTACAAATATAAAACTAAATTAGGTACTGAATTTGGATTAGATGAAAATACTATACAAGAATATATTAAAAATGCACTAGATTATTTGTATTCAATATATTTACAGGAAAAAGAAAAGTTAGAAGAAAATCCAGATATTTATAATTATATTTTTAGAGATGTTGATAGATATATTTACATATTGAAACATATAAATAATTTATTTAATTCCATTAAATTTAAAGATGAAGTGAGTCCAGAATATTCACCTCAAAATTTGGAACAAATTAAAAATAAAATGATTGATTTAATATTCAGATCAAATGAAAAAAATTTATCATTTGGTAATAAGATTTTAGAAACGGATATATTTACTGATGACATCAGTATTAATTTGAAATTGATGAAAATTTTTGGTTATGTAAAAGCAATAAATAAAATACCGAAATTATCTGAACAAATAGAAACAAAAACTAAATTAGAAACAAAATCAAAAATAAAAATAAATATTAAACCAAAAACTCAAATAAAACCTGCCACAACATATGTTGTTGCAGTAGAACCATCATTAGAAGAAAAATTAAAATCAACAATAGAAGTAAATGGAACAAATATAAGAATTTATATAAAACCTGAAACAAAAGAACCACTTTATTCAATAATAAAAACGTATTTAGAAACTTGTGATGAAATTTCAAGGCTTTCAATATATTATTATCCAACACAAATTGAGTCTAGTGTAAATTTATTAATAAATTATTATAATGATAAATTAATAAAAGTAGATGAAACAACATTTTGTGATGATTTTACAAATAATTTGATATGTTTAATGATAATAACAATTATTGATACATATAATCAAACAAAATTAATTGCTATACATCCAGATTTTTTTAAGATATGGGTTGACAAATACATAAACATGGGAATAATAGTAATTAATTATATTTTAGGTTCTCCTTTATTTAAATTAGAAAAATATACACAAAAAGCACTAGATTATTTAAGTAATTTTTATTTAACAAAAGATTTTACTGGAAAAATAACAAAGGATGGATTTTATAATATGTTGAATGATGATATCAACAGATACCAATATATAGTAAATTGTTTAAATAAATTTTATGATGATGAAAGACAATTTTTTATTAAAAATATTAAACCAAAATATACACAAAAAGACATGGAAATGATTGAAAAATATATAATTGATTTATTAATGTCAAATGATACAATTGATATACCATATTATACCAAGAATATACCTGATAATATAATTATAGATATGAATGATAAATTATATAATAAAACAACAAAATACTATTGTATTTCCAATAATGATTTTACAAAATTAATAAATCATTTTGCTAATGAATTAAAAATCAACAAAAAATCTGAACAAATAAAATTAACACAATATACACCAACTCTTACAACTTCAAATCCAATTCCAATTCCAATTCCAATTCCAATTCCAACTTTAAAAATTCCAGTTAACCCACAACAAGAATTAATATCTATTAATCAACCTATGGATGAAAAAATATTATATAATGTTGTAGATAATGTTTTTATAATTCCAGACAAATATAATTATCAAATAAAATCAAAAAATCAAGGAGAACCAACAAATTTAAAAGAGTGTTTAGATAAATTTTTAAAATATAATTATAATTTAAATATGTTTAGAGTATATAGTAAAGTAGAACTTGAAAATATATTTAATTTGATGGGTAAAAAATTACAAAATCCAAGTGAATTACCAGATAAAAAAGATAGAAATGGAAAAGATATTTTTCGTGAAATAAAAAGTAAATGGTGTTATAATGTTGGGTTAAAATCATTATTTACATTAGCAAGAGATGAATTAGGAATTAGTTCAAGATAATAAAGTATTGGATAAAAAATCATCATAATCATATAATTTTAGAATATTTTTTAATATTGATTGATTTACATTATAACTAATTTTATAAATAGATCCATCAAATAAATTTATAATCCAATTAGATTTAATTGGTAATTTTTCAACCATTGTAAATAATATATTATAAATCACAATTTGTAAAACCCATTCATTAGAAAAAGAAGTTTTAAGACACGTTTTTAGTTCAAATAATTTTATTTCATTATTTGTATTATTTGTAGTTACCAAATCACAAATACCTTTGATACCAAATTTTAATCCATTTTTAAATACATTTTTATCACCAGAATGATTAAAACCATAATATTTTAGAATATTTTTATTTTTTATTTTTTTTTCAATTGAAATATTTTTTTGAAATTCAATACATAAATCATCATTATGTTTATTTGTAGATTTAATCAAATTATCCCAAACATATTGAACATTTGAAATAATTTGACTTATTATTTTATCTATAGAAGGATAATATATTATAGACTCAACTATTGAATAAATAAAATCTCTTCTAATTTCACAATTGATGTCAGCATAAATTAATGCGATAAAAATAATTTTACTAACATCAATTTTTTTATCTTTATTTGAATTATTTGTATTAGATGATAAACAAAATTCTAAATCAGAACAAGGTGAACAAAAATCTAAAATAATTTGTTTTATATCATATTTTGAATAAAAATCATTTATAATAAATTTAGGTTTATTTTCTAATTCCAAATGTTCTAAAAAACTAATTAAATCTCTATTATCAAAATCAGTTTTATGTATAATAGTTTCAAATTCTATTTCAATAACTTTATCTTTCCATAAACTTAAATCATTTATATAGTGATTGAGTTTATAATCATAAATGCAATTTAAAATTAAATCAGAATTGGTATGATGTATATTTGAACTCAATATCCAATTAAAGATACCAAAATTTTTAGTTTCTCGCATATTATTTCTTTCCAATAATAACTCACCAATAAATCCGAATATTCTATAAAATATATCAGGAATTTCTGTTATATTGATTGGTTCATAATAATCAACACAATCTTCTTCTATCTCTAAATCATAAATAATTTGATCCACAAATCCTACCAAATCTTTTGAAATATCTTGACTAACATTAAGATTTAGTTTAATTGGTAATTTGTAATAATTTTCTAAACATTGATTTGTATTAAAATTTGGAACCTTCAGACTTGGTTTAAGATTATCAAACCAATATTTATTTAATTCTCCAATTGTCTCAGAATAAACATTTAATCCACATTTATTCAATTCTGATTGAATATTTTTTTTCCAAGCAAGATAACAATAATTATCTAATTCCAAATGTTTTGAACTTAAATAAACTGATGGTGAAACAAGAGTAAATCCAACAAATAAATATTTTAAACTACGAGTAAGAGCTACATTAAGTAAAGAAATATCAACAAGTTCAAAATCTCTTCCTATATTATAATCTGTTGGAATAGATTTTTTTGATAAACCTAGAAAAAATACGACTTTATGACCTTTTCCTTTATCACCATGTATCGATAAAAGAACTGTTTTATTTTCTGCTTTATCCCAATTAATTGAATTAGAATATCCATCACCAGATGTTTCAAAGTGTATCAAATAAGAATCTAATTTTTTATCAAATCCAATATTATTTTTTTTATATAATTTTGGCAAAAGATTTTTAATATGCTCATATACAAAATTTGAGTTTGATTTTTTCATAATAATAACAATATCAGAAGGATTAATTTCTTTATCTAATTTAATTATTTTAATAATTGTGTTTCCGATACTTTGTGCTAATTTGAATGAAGTATCATTTTTACTTATACAATCATGACCAAATAACACAGGTTTATTTGTCAAGTTATTATTTTGAGATACAACTAAATCTAATCCATATTTTTTATATTTTTCTCCCAATAAATAATTAACAAAATTAATATGAGCTGCAGGACATCTAAAACAAGTATTAATTTCATAATATTTTGTTTCTAATTTATTTTTAAAATAATTTATAGGATTAATAAAATTTTTACATCCAATATTATTAACAAAAATTGTTTGTAAAATATCACCTGCAACAACACAAAATAAGTTCGGATTATTCTTAACTAACATAATTATTAATTCAACTTTTTCCATATCAGTATCTTGAAATTCATCAATCAATATAACATCTGTGAACTTTCCATTTTTTAATACTACATTATAAAATTTATATATATCTGTATAATTTTTAAGCAATAATACTCGGGAGTTGAAATTAATAGAATCTCTTTTTACTTTATATTCATCAATTTTATTCTTAATATAATTATCAAAATCTGATGAATTAGTTTTGAATTTGGGTTCAGGAATGATATTTGTTTCAATCCAAGTAATTTGTTTATGTATCCAAGCATCTATATTTGCAATTTCAATATAATTAGAACCTAAATCACAAAGAAAATGATTACTAGAACCAATTTTAGGTATTTGAACATTTAATGATTGTTCAATTCTATTTTTAATTTCATTAGAAACACTTGAAACAAAAGTTAAAAATAAAATATTTTTTTTATCTGACAATATATAATTAATACCTTTTTTAATTAATGTATCAGTTTTTCTACTTCCTGCACATCCATTAATCACAATAATTCTTGATTTATCCATCACAATATTTTCTTGTGTTTGATTAATGAATTTAATATAATTTTTTATATCAAGTTTATTTTCTATATTTGAATTTATATTTGTATTCATATTCATTATTTATTTTCTAGTAAATGGTTTATATAATAATATTCAAATGTATTTAATTTAAAAAAAATACACACATATTATATATAATCTTAACTCAAATGAATATAGAAATTAAGGAAAAATTTGATAATTTTGTTAAAATTATTGAAAATAAAGAAAAAATGGAGTGGTTAAAACAAATAACTATACAAAATGATAAATTTCAAATACCGATAAATTCAAATATATTTACCAATAATGATGATAATAATAATGATAATAATAATGATAATAATAGTGATAATGATTGTTCATGTAAAATATCGTCCGGTTACAGTTCAAATACTGAAACAAAAAAAATATCAAATCATAATGATATTGATAATATTGTTAATGATGATAATGATAATAATATACAATCAAAATATGCAAGTAAAAGTTTTAGTGATAAATCATACAATAAAATTAATCAAATAAATTCAATTAAATCAAAAAATTCATTGTCTAACAAATATGATGAATTAAGTCTATTAGAAGATGATTATTTTATATGTGTAGAAAAAAATTTAAATACTGCAAAAAATATTTTTTTAGATCATAATCCAAATAGTGTAACAAATAAATTAACTACAAAAACTATTGGTTATGAATTTCAAAATATTTTTACAATAAATGATAATTTAACAAAAGTTAAAAAAAATGAGTCAAGTGAAATAAAAGATAAATTAGAAAATATTTATAATAAAATAATTATAAAAAATCAAACAGTGAATAAAACACATAGATATAAAATTTATGAATATTTAGAATTTGATAAATTGGATAAATTTGATAAATTGGATAAATTGGAAACAAAAAAAACAATTGATTATGTGATAAAAAAAATATCAGAATTAGTAGAACACGTTTTTAATGAATCTACAAGAGGTTGGAATTATGAGCACAATTTATATGTATTACAATTAGATAAGTTGAAGGAAAACTTTGAAAAAGTTATTTTTACAGGTATGTCTGAATCATATAAAAATTTAATTAAAATAGGTTTTATATATAGAAATTTTAATGATCCAAAAGTTTATTTAGACAAAGACTTTTCCAAACATTGGAAGGGTTTTGATATTAGTTCAAATAATTCCAAAAAAATGGTTCAAACAACATATCAAATAAAAAATAAAATTTTATTTTATTGTTTAAAAAATTTAACAAAATCAAAAAAATTTAAAAAAAAAATAAGTAATACAACCTACAAATTTATAAAAAAAACAGTTCAAATATATGGAAATAAAGATTTGATAGTTGATATAATATTGTTTTTAGGTATTAGTGATATTAAACAAATTTAATCAGAATAACAAAATTATGAATAATAAAAATGACAAATAATAATTTTTATATATTAGATAAAAATTTATTTTAATGATTTAATATATAATCGAATAAAATTTATGAATACAGACTATATGGTCCAAGATATTGGGTTGAGGGAAAAACAATATAGAAGAAATATAAATTCAAAAGGTGATACACGATATTATGCAGATTCTTGCAAAACAATAGATGAATATGCTAAACAACAAAACACTATATATAACCCAATGACAAATCAAATATTATATGGTATAAATTCAAATATGCATGTTTCAGGTGTATCAGATGGCACATGTAATCAAATTAATCCTCTAATGTTTACACAAAGTTATATGTGTGGAGCAGGTGCAGCAGGTGGTAATAGTTGTGTACAAGAAGCGTATCCAAAAGCATATGAGATTGAAAATTTTGAATCAAATTGTGGTGGTTGTAATACAACTGAATTTGTAATCTTTGTATTATTGGTATTAATTTTAGTTGGAATAATTTACTCTAAAAATCCAAATGTTAAATTATAAAAAAAATTATTTTAATATTAAAAATACAATATAAATATAAATATAGATGATAGAATGAATATCTTTTTCAATATTTAATTAATTATTGTTAGACTCTGAATTACTATTTTATTACTTGATAAAATATCTTTTATTTTATCAATTACTAATTTATTTTTTTCAACATATATTTGATTTAAATAATTAGTTATTTTTTCAATTAACTGAATATTATATATATTTTTTGAAATATTCTTAAGAATTTTAAATTGAATTTCATCAATTGAAGTAACTTTAACTCGATTCGTGATCCAATAATCAATCACATATTCTTGTTTAGAAACATTTTTACTAATAGAATAAAAAAATAATGGAAGATCTTGAGATTTTATTAAATGTGAATAATCATTAAAAATGTAGTCAAAATTTTTATCATTTAGATAGGAAAAACTTGATACAATGATATCAATAATTTGTACATTAGAACATGTTTTCAATATACCTAATAAATTATCAAATTCCACGTCTTGATAATATTTCATTACAATACTAAATATTGTTTTTGGCAAATAATATTTATTATAATAGTTAGGTATTTTTACTGATAACTTATTTTGATATAAATATAATTTATATATCATTATAATTAAGTTTTTTTCTTCTAATTTAATAGCCTTAAGTGTAAAAATATTTTCTAATACAAGTTCTGAATATTTGCTTGATGATGATAATAATTTTTGTGATAAATTAACTAACTGATTGTTCAAATTATTTTTAATAAAATCAATTATTTTAGTATTATTTGTTTTAGAATAATCATATATATTTAATAAATGTATTAAATCCTGAATAATGTTATAACAAAATATTTGGTTGTTATATAAGTCAATTGAATTAAAAATATTTTTAATCAAAAGTAAATATTCATTTAAATTTTTATAACCATATAATCCCAATATAAATTCATCACCAGTATATTTCATAAACTCAACTTGGTTCATTAATTCAATATTAGGTTTAAAATTCACATAATAACATATACAAAATAATTCATTATTGGGATTTATTATACAATTTTCAACAGCATATCTCCTGAAATTATATTCATTTAATTGATTGTAATTTAATTCAATTATCACATAATTATCATTTAAAAATTTCATCTTCATGAATAAATTAATAGGATAATCAGAAATAATCGATTTATCAAGATTAAATGTTTTATAAGTAATATTTAATATATGATTTTTAGTTTGTTTTATTGATAAAATAGGATATCCTTTGATTGTTGTTAATTTATTCATCAAATTAATATAATCAATATTTTTATTCTGAGAATAAAGATTAAAATATTTAAATAATTTGTCTCCAGTTGACGGATTTGAATACAAATACTCATTTAAATATTTACGTATAGCCTTTTGAAAATTATCCAATCCCAATAAATTAGCAACATAATTAATAATTATATTACCTTTAGAATAAGTTATTTCATCAAATAATTCACTAGGATTTACATTGTTATTTTCACTTATAATAATGGGATGTGTGTTTGATAAAGCATCAATTAAATATACACTCCTTGCTTCAAGAAACCAATAAAATTCTTTGATGTTCAAATCAGAATAAGTCATTAATAAAGCCATCCAAGAAAAAAATGTTGATGTTGCTTCATTTAACCATAAATCATCCCATTTACTCATAGTAACTAAATTACCAAACCATTGGTGTGCTACTTCATGATATATTACTTCAAGGATTTTAACTTGAGACAAATAATTTTTTTTATTATACAACAGGATATATTCTTCTCTAAAAGTAATTAAGCCCCAGTTTTCCATTGCTCCTGATGAAAAATTTGGTATCGATACAATATCTAATTTATCAATTGGATATTTAATCCCAAACCAATTTTCAAAAAAATTCAATGCTTCCACAGTTTTATTGACAGACCAATTAATATATTTTATATCGGATTCAATACTAAAACCTCTTACAATTGTACTTTCATTTGATATATGTTCTAATGATTCATGATTAATATCTCCACATACTAAACATAATAAGTATGTTGACATAGGTGGTGTTGTATTAAAATATATTGTTTTATATTTATTATCAAATATAGATTTATTAACACTCATATTAGAAACACATTCAAACCCCGAATTTATTCTAACCACGAGATTAAATTTTGCTTTAAGATCTGGTTGATCAAAACAAGGTATAAATTTTCTAGCATTTTCTGGTTCTAAATGTGTAGCACATACTAATTTATTATTTTTTTTTGTATAATAAAATCCATCTATTTCTTCTCCTATTTTTTTCCAATCAAATTCAATTTTTATCGTCAGATTTGAATTAGGTTTACACCCTTGAAGATTTAAAATGAGACAAAATAAATCTTTAAGGTTTGCTTCTTTCAAAGACTGCGTAAATTTTGATTTATGTTGAAGCGACAACCCCAACTGACTTTTTGTTTTTTGTGCTTTTATTTACCTTTTCTCTTGTAGATTTTATTTTTTTATTATTTTCATTATTATTATCTTCTTTTTTATCTCTACATAAATACTTGGGTCTTGGTTTTTGTAGAATTGCATTTTTGGCAATTCTATAAATATTTGTTGCACTATTTACATCCCTATTCCACATAGTTTTACAAGTTTTACACTTTAGTAACCCATGTACAGGAATTATATTGTCTTTATATGGTTTTGGATTTGGTCTTGTTTTGAATATTTCACATCTTCCATTATTATTTTCGCATTTAGAACACATACAACTCGTTTTAAATTCATCAACTAAAAAAACTTTATAACCATTTTGTCTAAATATTTTTCGCATTCCAACACCCTTAGTTGCTTCCTTCCCAAATGACATCATACCTGCCTTTTGGGACCAGTCACCACTTCCGATAACAACATCTTTAGGTTCTCCAAATATTTTTTTAAAATTTGAAATTAGTTTTTGTTCGTGTTTTTTCTTGTTAATAAATCCATTTAATTTTAACTTTCTAAAAATATATTTTTCATAAAATTTATGTAATTTATAGTTTAGTTCTGATTTTTTTTTAATATATATCTTAAAGTTTTCTATATTTAATGTTTTTCTATTATAAATTGATAATTCTGTTTCATGTTCTATTATTGATTTACCTTCTATTTTTTCTTCTTTAAATTTTAATATTATCTTTTGATATTTTTTAATTTTACATTCTTTTCTTCTGCTGTCTTGAGTATATCTAAATTCATTTGCATCCTTATTGTCATCATCAACACAATAAATTATATCATTTTTGTTTGGGTCGTAGCATAATAACTTTTTATTTTTAATGTATGTATAATCAGTTAATTCATCAATATATTCTTCAGGATACTTATATTTAGAATTAGGAACTCTTTTACCAACTAAATCATTTCTTTTGAACAATATAGTACATCCAACACCATCAGTTAAAAGCATATTATGAAAAGAATAACCAGTTTTCTTAAAACATTTTCTCTCAGTTCTAAAAAAAAATTTCCATATTTCATTTTCAAATGTTTTTAAATTTCCTTTAGTAGTATAATAACCTTTATTACCCTGTTTTTCTGTAAATAATAAATGAACGATTGTGCATGTGTCTAATTTTATAAAATGATGAGCAATATCACTTCTTAAAGGAAATACATTATTTATTTTCTTACCTTTACTTTCAATAACTTTCATCATTTTAATCATACAAGATAAGTAATCTTGTGTATTTGATTGAATATCATAGTAAATACTGTCTTTATCAAATTTTTCTTTATTTGGTAAAATATCATTTTTAATATCTTCAATTAATTTATGGTCTTTTTCATCTGATTTATATTTTTTATCTTTAACATTAAAAATATCTGTTTTAATATTTGTTATTTTTTTACAAAAATGTTTTATTAACATATCTTTAATTTCTTCATTAGGTTTATTTTTTAAATCTTCTTTTATCATATCTATTATTTCTTTTTTATAACAAATAACATTAATATATTTTTCAACATATTCAACAAAATGTAATTTAATATTATTTTCATACATAGTAACAATATCAGTTGATAAATAATCTAAAACAGTATTAAGATGTGTATAAGATAAATTTTCTTCTATAATATTCGGTTTATAATGTTTATCATAAAATGTTTTTAATTCATTCTTTAATTTAATTGTTTCTTCATTTGGTGGCTTACCTCTATTATCTTCTATACTACATTGAATTTTTAAACAAGCATTTACAAAATCATCATTTATTTTAGGGAGTTTATTGTTTTTTTCATAATAATCTAATAAATATAATTTCATAAACATTAATGTATGTATAACAATTTTATTACAAGTAATAACAGCCTTAGTAATTTTTTCACTATTAATTTCAGGATTTTTAAGGACATGTTTTAAAGAAAGTTTAGTTGCCTTAAAATAATCACCAGTTTTATCAGGTGGTTTAGTTTTCTTTTCCTCTAAAGCACTCATATAATATAGTATATATAATATATCTTTATATTATTTTTCAAAAATTAACGCAATTTTAAAAAATAATCTATATATTTTTTAATTATTTTTTCATAAAAAAATATTTTTTAGTTCTAATTTCATTATCATTATTATCTTTAATCCTATAATCGCTTGATATAATTGTATATTTACTTTTTAATAATTGTTTAATTATAGATAAATGTGGTCTTTTTGCTTTTTCAGGTTCAGATGCTCCAATAATAGAAGTAAAACTAAAATATTTTTTTATGTCATGTATTAAATCTAATATTTCTTGTTTTTTTATATCATCATTATCTAATTCATATAATATTATACTATTGTTATTATCTAAATTAATAATATTAATAAGTTTATTTATTAGTTCTTCTTGTTCATCCTTATATAATTCACTTTTAAGTCTCATTAATTATATAAATATATAATTAATCTTTATAATTTTTTATTTTTTTTATAAATCAAATAAATTTAAATAATAAGTAGGTTTATCATATTTTTTTAATTCTTTTTTAGTCGGTAGTTTATTAATGATTAATCCAATGTTATTAAAACATTTTTGAAAAATTTTTAATTCATCATTAGTCCATTGTGGAGCATTGTGAAAACTTTTTAAATAAGTTCTTAAATATTTATCCTTTTCTATTAAAACACTTTCATCATTAATCCATTCATCTTTAATATTTTCATTAATAACTCCATATAGTTTTTCTCTTCTACCACCTATAGTATCTTTATCAGTAAGAAATATTCTCATTGTTTTATATTTACAAACTTCATTAAAATTATTAAAAACTATACCTCCTTCACTAATACATTCTGGCTTAAATGAATAATCGTTGGTATTATAATAATAATTAAATTCATCTTGTAAATTATTACATAATTCAACAAATTCTTTTTTTGATATATTTTTAATTGCTACTAATTGAAAACCACTACAATAAGTATTTATATGTTCATTATTCATATTATAATTTGATATAAATTATATTTTATATTATTTAATTTTCAATTTTTATTTAATATTTTTTATTTTATTTATTAATCCTTATAATTTTTTGGTTTTCTTTTTAAAGTTGAATCTTTTTTAACATAATCTTTATATAAATCTTTATTATATGCATTTTCAAAATAATTTTTATAATTTTCTTTTTTAACTTGCTTAATTGCATTTTTAACTTCTTCAACTAATTCATCAAATTTAAGAACCTTTTTATTTAATTTCAAATAATGTTTATTTTGATTAAAATATTGTTCTATTGGACTATTTGTTTTAGGGGTATAAGGGAGTGAAAATAAATATTTATTACCACTATTTATAATTGCCTTCTTAATATAATCATTATTATGACTTCCAGCATTATCTAAAATTATAAGGTGATTTTTATATTTTTTAAATATATTTGCTTCTAAAAATTCAACAAATCTTTCTTTAGTCATTCCATCTTTTTCATACATTGTTGCACCAATACATTTTGAATTAGAAATAGCACATAATAAAGTAAATTTTCTAAATACATAATTATCATCTGTTTTAATAATACATCTTTTACCCAAAGAACATTTAGAGAACTCCATTATTAATGCTGGACTAATTGATGTTTCATCAATTGAAATTATTTTATCAAGTGAATATTTACTAATTTCTTTATAAAATGTTTCTAATTCTTTTTTTATATCTGTAGGTTTTCCATATCTTTCTTTTGGATAATGCTCGTGTCTTGTTCGTTTTCTGGTTATATTATTATCTCTAATTACTTGTCCTAAATGTTGAGAAGTGATATTAAAATCTTTATATTTCTTTTTAACTATTTTACATAATTCTTCCATAGTTATTTGCTCATTTTCTTTTAATTTTTCAATAACATATTTAACTTGTTCTTTTGTTATTTTATAAGATATTGATTTTCTATTTAATCTTTTTATTTCCTGTATCTCTTCATATCTTTTAACCCATCTATATAAAGATTGTTTTGGGCAATCAAAAATTTTACATACATCATCTAAACTAACGTCATTATTAAGATAATATTTAACTGCAGACAATTTATAATCTTCACTTTTGTGTTTTGACATTTAATATATAAATATTTATATATTAAATTTTTGTCTCATTTTAAATCTTCAAGGGTGTAAAACCCAAATTATCAGTAATTACTATTGTCTCATCACCATTATTAATTCTCCAACAATAACTGATATTATTAATTACAATAGATTTTACAACAAAATCTAATGCATTAATTTTTATTAAATTTGTTTTTTGCAATAAATTAATTGATGATATAACATAACCTTTATAAATTATTTTTTCTAAATCAATATCTAAAAATACATTATATTTCTTAACCCTAATATTATTCCCAATACTATTCATATAACTTATTTGTATATAAAGTAATTTTATATAAAAAAGTTTATATTTAAAAAATCATATTACAAATTTATTATTGATATATAATGTTATAAATCCAAAAGTTAGTATTAGACATAAAAAATTTTTTTGGACACAAAAAACCACATTAAAAATATTATGATTATGTGATAAATATTTTATAATATTAACAAATACTCATAATAATATTATTGGTAATATAATTCCAAAAGTAAAATAAATGCTAAAATAAAATACAATAAAATACTTATAAAATTAGGTTTTGATTTTAAGAATATAATTAATTGTTGCTTCAAAGGTATATTATTTATTTTTATTTCTACAATATAATTTAGTAATTCAAAATCTTGAATACATATTTCGCAATTTTTTATTGAAAAATCAACTTTTGATGTTTTTTTATGACAAATAAAACACTTATTTAAAAAATTATTATTAACACAAATTGTATGTAAATAATTATGACATTCACAGTCAAATTTCATATAATAATCTACATCATTAAGACAAATAAAACAATTATTATTACTATTTTTAATAATAGTATGATTTATATTTTTTAGATCATTATACATGTATAAATTATTTTTTGGTTTGCTTACACACAATATAATATATATGTATCACATTACCCAAATAATAAAATATCAATTTTTTTATTGATTTATTGGTTTATATCAGTGATTGAGTCAACTAAATTTGATGAATCAGCAAGATTAACATTTTTTTTTATTTTTTGTGAGTTTGTGGTAGTATTGACAAAATTATTATCATCATTATCATCACTATTATTATCCCCATTATCATTATCATTATCATTATCATTATCATCATAATTTACCAAATCAAAATTATCTTTATTATCACATTCTAAATTTGCTATCAAATACCAATCAATTAAATTTTTATTTGAAAATTTTGATTTTTTATTTAAATTATTTTGAATATTATTTTTAGAACCAATACAATTTGGATTATCAGATTCTGGAATTTTTACATCAAGTCCAGCATCTGAAATTAAATTATCAATATAATTATAATTGGTTTGTGGATAATTATGATTGGTTTGTGGAGTTTGAATTACATCTTGTTGATTATTTTTATTTAAATTAATATATTTATTAATTAATTTATCACATGGTTTGCAAATAATATCATTCATATTATTTCTTTCATTAATCTCTTCTTCAACTTTTTTTTTATCAATCTTTTCATTAATTTTATCATCTATCTTTTTATCAATATTTATATTAATTTTCTCATTAATTTTATCATCTATCTTTTTATCAATCTCATCAATAATATTTATTTGTTCTGTATTTGTTTTTTTTATCTCAACATTATTTGTGTCTTGAATTGAATAGTTATAATATCTATTGTAAATACATAGACCAATATATATTGAAATTAAAATCAATAATAATAAAAGTAAATTCATTATTAAATTATTTTTTTATATATTAATATGTTAAAATATTTTTTACAATAAAAAATATTAAAATAAAAGATATTATAGTTTTATTGATTACTATATATTATAAATTAAATAAAGTTTAATGAATTTAAATGGCTTACAATATGACCATAATAATTTAAATGGATATTCACAAATGTCAAATTTAAATACTAATAGTAATTATTCAAATTCAAATTCAAATTCAAATTCAAATTCAAATTCAAATTCAACCAATATCAATAATCTTATGAATAAATTAACAATGTTATCAAATCAATTAAATTCCAATTCTCAGTTCAATTCCAATTCTCAATTCAATACCAATCCTCAATTCAATATCAATCCTCAATTCAATTCTAATCCTCAATTTAATTCCAATACCCAATCTTCAATGTATGTTAGTAATTTACGTAGAGTTAATGGATTGACAGAAAATTCAAAAAAAATACATACTACAGATAATCCATTTAAAATAAAACTAAAACCACATCAAGAAGCATTATTGTATCGAGTATTGGAATTAGATGATAAAGCATCAAAAAGTCAAATGCCATTTGCTATAATGAGTGACAAACCTGGTTCTGGTAAAACTTTTGTAGTATTAGCAATGATATACTATTCAATCAAATTTTTTAATTCAAAGGGTGCAAATATAATAGTAGTTCCACATAATATATATACTCAATGGGTAAATGCTATAGATATTTTTTTAGGTAAATTATTAAAATACATATGTTTAATTGAATATAATGAAATAAATCAATTATATGCAAATGGTTCAATATTATACAATAATGATGTAATAATAACAACTCCTTTAATGTATGATATATTTGCGGGAACAATAAATTCATTAGGTTTATATGTGAGAAGAATATTTTTTGATGAAGCGGACAGTATGAAAAGTATTTTAACAAATTCAATAAATTCTCAAATGACTTGGTTTGTTAGTGCTTCGATATCAACAGTATTTAATTCCAATACCCAAAAAGCCCAGATAGGTAAATATGAATTATATCTGCCAAATTTACTTACAAATGAATGTTGGTGTAAATCAGAATTTATAGATTCAAATATAAAATTGCCTAAACCAAATACAGATAAATTTGTTTGTAAAGATTTTTATGTTGACATGATGTTGTCAAATATTCTTGATTTAGAACAAATGAAATATATTAATGGATTAGATTATTCTAATATTCGTCAAGAATGTGGAGGTAATTTAATAAAAATACCCCAAGAAATTGTAAAATATTTATATACATATTCAAATAAAATGATTACTGATGCTAATGCTGTATTAAAAGATTTAGAAAAATCACGTGTTGAAGCACCTGATACCAGAGCAAAAACATTAAGAAAAAAACTTATATATACACAAAGACAAGAAAAAATAAAATTTTTAGCACATAAATACAATTTATGTATAGAATGTTTTGGATATATTAATCAATTAGTATGTAAAAAATCACAATGTGGAGATATTGTATGTGAAAATTGTTGGAATTTAGGATGGGCAAATATTGTAGGAGGTGGAAATGATGGTATGACAAATAGTAATAGCAGTGAACAAAATCTAGTACAAAATCTGACACAAAATTCAGGAAATATAAAAAATAAATTACCTCAATGTTTAACTTGTAATAAATCACATGCGGTTGATACTTGGGAGGACAGTAAACTATTCCATAATAATATGGTACAAAATTTTATATCAAAATCTCAATATAATAAATTTGTAATTCTTGATAATATTTTAGAAGTTTGTGAAAAAAAAATAATTATATATTCAGAATTCAGAGGATTAAATAATTATTTAAAAAATTACTCTATAGATATGGGGATTAAATTTGAGGAATTGAATGGAGGTAATATTAAAGAAATAGATAGAATTTTAATTTCTTTTAGAGATGATCCAGATGTTAAAATTCTTTTAATTGATAATGCTTATTTTGGTGTAGGATTAAATATTGAATATACTACTGATATAATTTTCTTTCATAATGTTGAAACTTCAATCAAAACTCAATTAATTGGTCGAGCACAAAGATTTGGTAGAAAATCTAAATTAAATATTTGGGAAATTAAATATCGGAATGAAGACTCTGAATCACAACAAATATATAAAACCAATAAAAATAAACATGAATCAGATGAATCAGATAATTCTGATCTAGAGTATGAAGAGGATGAAGAGGATGAAGAGGATGAAGATGATGATGAAGAGGATGAAGAGGAGGATGTGGAGGATGTGGATGAAGAGGATGAATATGTGGATGAAGATGTTGATGATGAAGATGATGTTGATGATGAAGATGAATAAATATAAAAAATTGATTTTAATATGATAAATAGAGAATTTGTTATTATATTATAAATAAATGTTTGATATAGAAGTAATTGGTATTAAATTTACATCTCGTAATCAATATGGGGATTTTTACTGGATGTGTCAACAAAATAAATACTCAAATTCTTTATATATTTTTAATGATAATGAAGAATATCACAATGCAAATAGAAGAGGGGCAGGTAATGCGATAATGAGAATATTTAATAAACATTCAGATTATGATATTACATTAAGTGCAGGAATACCAACCGAAACATTAGGAGAAGGTTGATATAGTAAATTTACTCCCAGGATTAAAAAAGTAATAGATGATTCTATTAATGAAATAATTGAATTAATTAAAACACACAAATACAAAACAATATATTTTTCTGCTGAATTAGATGGCAAATTAGGTACAAGTATTTTTGTAGTAAATCCAAAAGTTATTAACTATATAACAAATCGTATTTATGGATTAACACAAAATCCTATAAAAATAATTAAATTATTCTCAAATGATAATTTTGAAGAAGATTTTTAATTTGATATAGATTTAAATTTTCATACAAAGTAAAAATTAAAAAATAAATATAAAATGAATATTGTAAGTTTTTTTATGTATGTAATAATTATATAAATTATATTTTAACAAATATGAACAATTGTGGATGTAAAAAAAATAAATATAATCAAATGACAAATTTAGAAAATACAAATGTAGTAGAAATGATGAGTAATTATCATGATTTAACAAGTAATTATGAATTAGTTTCAGATTATTACTCTAATTCAAATATAGAAGAATTTAGAACTATGGGGAATTCACGTGGTTCTTCTTCAAGAAGTGCTGGTTCTTCAAAAAATGTTGGTTCTTCAAGAAATATTGGTTCTTCAAGAAATATTGGTTCTTTTAGAAGTTCATCTCCTCCAAGAACTATTTCAACATCAAAAAGTAATGTAAATTTAAAAAGTGTTTCCCCATCAAGAAATGTTGGGTCTTCAAGACCTAGTTTTTTACAACAAACTCCTCCATCAAATTCATTAAGTTCGTCAAATTTTACAAGACCTATAAATTCAAATAGAATTGATTATAAAGGTGGGGCTTTAGCTGACAATAGACTAGATAGATTAGGTAAACAAAATATACCAAAAACATCAACAAATACTTCAAATAATTATAAAAGATATAATAATGATTCTATTAAAACTAATAGTAAATCAACCAAAAAAAACAATATTGATACAAGTATAGTAGCAGGTGGATTAGCTGTTGGATTAGCAGGTGGACTAGCAGATAATGTTAATAATAATATTTCATCAAAATCACCAAACATAAACACAAAAACAGATACAAAATCTGATACAAAATCTGATACAAAATCTGATACAAAATCGGATATTTTAACATCAAATGATTTAAAAATAAATTTAGATGGTAAAATAAATATGGATAAAAATAAATTAATATTACCTTCAAATATACAATCAATGTATGATAATATAATCACAAATACAGGAGGTAAAATTGAAAATAAAAAATGGGATAATTTAGATACTTCTGATTATTCAAGTAAATATAATAAATGGAAAAATAAATATTACTGGAATCGTGGATGGAAATATCGTACTGGTTATTGGGATAATGGATATTGGAATGACGGATATTGGTATTATAATCCATATTTATTTTATTCATATCTAGGGTATCCTTATCCATATCAATATTCCGGATATTATTATTTGGAATATCCATATTTGGATTACCCAATAACAAACATAGACCAATCACAATTGGATGAAATAGAAAATAAAATAGATGATATAGATGTTAAACAAAACGATGATGAAAATAATTCTGAGGAATTCAACAAATTTTTATTGGACGAATTAACAAGATTAAAAATAAAATTAGACAAATTAGAAAAATACAAACAAGAAAAAGAAATTAAAATATCATCTGATAAAGATTTGAGTAATGAATTAATTTCACAAGTAAAATCAGAAATACAAAATTTAGATATTTTAGAACAAATTTCTGAGGAAATAATTAAATTCTTAGATAGTAAAATTAAAGAAAAAAATTTGAAGATATCAAATTCTCAAATAGAAAAATTTAGTTCATCATCATTTAATTATTTGCCTTGGATAACTATCATAGTAATTATATTATTAGTATTTGTATTGAGAAAAACAAAATAAAAAAATTAATATATGTAAAATAAGAAAAAGTTATTATGATAACAAAAATATATTATATTGTTATTTTTATATTTTTTTTTATTAAATTTATTATTAAAAAATAACATTAAAACAATCAATAATAAAATTAGTTTCTTTAATTTACTATCATATAAATTTTTATATACTTATCAAAAAAGGATTTAATGATTCCATATACTTTTTATAAAGATTTATTTTATAAAATTATAAATTTATATAATGAACATTTAAAATCAAATGATAAATATAATCTAATTGCATTTGATGGTATATATAATAATACTAATGTTAATAATGATAAATGTAAATTAGAAACAAGTCTTAATATGGGTTATTATTCTATTAATGAATGTACGCTCATTGATATAACTTTTTGTAATCAATAAAATCAAAATAAAGAAATATTACAATTAAAAAAATATATTAATGACAATTATTTTAATAATTATAAAAATATTGTTATAGTTGTAGATTGTACATATTGTTCTTATTAACTTATTAACTTTTTAAATTCACATAATTTTAATTATGTTATTAAAATTAAAAATAATTCTTTATCTATTAATGATAAAGAATACATAAATAAAAAAATTATAGATTCTAATAACGTTAGAGTTATTACTTATAAAGATGATATAATTATTAATAAAAAAGATAAAAATAATAACAATGTTAAATTAAAACAAA
>Ga0247841_10003438_pt1 | contig 29421 bp, 19 predicted proteins | sample LaCruzMarch2015__2_FD_192410 | JGI IMG/M metagenome (GOLD analysis project Ga0247841, IMG submission 192410) | Freshwater microbial communities from meromictic Lake La Cruz, Castile-La Mancha, Spain - LaCruzMarch2015_18m | ecosystem: Environmental > Aquatic > Freshwater > Lake | place: Spain... | reverse complement strand
CCATCCTGCTGGTCCATCCGGTAATAAGCCTCCAGCCCGGTTTCGTTTCCATTGAGGGTGCGCATCATGTTTTCCCGGATTTCAGCCTCGGTGCGGACAACATGCCAGATGCGGACTTCATCTATGGTTCCCGGAAAGGATTTATCTGGAACCTGACTACCATTCCAAAATAGACCCCCGATCTGCAGCTTTGCAAGGACTGGTTGTGATGTAGTGATCGTTCCGCTGGCATCCAGCTTGCCGTTGATAAACAAGCTCACGGCCGTGCCACTTTTCACTACCGCAACATGGGTCCAATTGCCTGAATTGACTGAGGTCACACCTAATACAGATTGCCAACCTCCATCACTAACCCCGAATTGTAATTTTCCATCCTTTGACCTGAATTCAGCCGCGTGACCGCCTGTTCCAGATGATCCCCAGCCAACTATTTCCTTTTCTCCTGTTGTGTTGGTTGTTTTTATCCATGCTTCAATGGTAAGATTGTCATTATAAACATATGGCGGGTAGGGATCTATATTAACAAAATCATCCACGCCATCGAAGTCCAACGCCTGCCTCGAACCACCGAAACATCCCGAAGCCTTCCATGCTGGTCCGTTGGTGAGGGTGCCGGTGTTGCTGTTGCCGCTGTCATCGGTAAGTGATGTTCCCATGCCATCGCTCATTTTGTAATAGGCTATCAAATCGCTATTTATTTTAATAATTTCCCTGTGCATGTTGGCCTTGATTGAGTCTACGATGCGGGTGGTGTTCCAAATTCTCACCTCATCAATCTTGCCGTTAAAATACTCATTTGGCCATCCGGCATCGTTAAAACCAATATAAAGCGGTAAACCGGTAGTAACACCACTGATTCCGATACCTGTCGCTCCTTTATAGACGCCGTTAACATAGACGTAACAATTGGTTGTACTAAGTTGTATGGCAACGTGAATCCAGGCGTCAGCAGTGATGGCGCCAACCGATACCTCCTGGTAATCGCCTATTTTGGCGATACCGATTTTTCCGGAGCTTTGATTAATATGTGCGCTCCATCTTATGTTAGTGGCAGAGGTTCGCATGGATAGAAAACATTTGTTATATGAAGATGCGCCTGGCGCTATCCAGGCTTCGATGGTACCGGTAGTAAAATCGAAACTGACATTCGCCGGTATATTCACATAATCATTTGTCCCGTCAAATTTCAGAGCATAGCCGCCCTGCTGGGCGTTGCATAAAGATGTCGGAAAAGCACAAAGAAAGAGTGCGATAATCAATTGTAATTTTTTTTTCATAATCAAAGGTTGAATGGCTGATTATTTGGGTTTCATGACCGTAGTTGGATTCAAACTGTTTTCAAGGTTGGCGAATATACCCTCGATATTCTATGGATAATGTAAGAAACAAGTGTATTGTTTTGTAGGGGGATTCTGATTTTCATGTATATATTTGCCTTACAAAACCGATATCTGGGAAAAGTGCCTCGTGATGCAGCCCTTTGTGTTTATGTTTGAAATCTCAAAAAAAGATATAGCTGAAACTAAACTCTTGTAACAGATGTAAAATTAATTATTTTTGCAATGCACTTCTTGAAGAATCCAATGATTATTCACAAATAACTTATGCACTATGTTTAAAGGACATCCCAAAGGGCTCTATGTAGCATTTTTCTCCAACATGGGGGAACGTTTCGGTTTCTATACCATGATGGCAATCCTTGTACTTTTCCTGCAAGCGAAATTCAATCTTTCTACTGAAAATGCCGGATACATTTATAGCGTGTTTTATTTCTCAATTTACGCTTTGGCATTATTGGGTGGTTTTATTGCCGACCGGTCACAAAACTACAAAGGGACCATCATGGTCGGACAGATCGTAATGTTCATAGGTTATTTTTTAGTGGCTATTCCCGGGATGGGTCTTCCTTTTACGCTGCTTGGACTGTTTACTATTGCATTTGGAAATGGTTTGTTCAAAGGCAACTTACAGGCGCTGGTCGGACAGATGTATGACAATGAAAAATACGGTAAACTCAGGGATTCCGCCTACAGCGTATTTTACATGGGGATCAACATCGGAGCATTTTTTGCACCCAGCGCTGCCCGTGGCGTAAGAGGCTGGTGGCTGAATTCTCACGGATTCAAGTATGATGCTGATTTACCTGCACTTTGTCACCGCATTATGGGAGGTACTTTACCCGACACTTCAAAACTTCAGGAATTAGCCAATAAAGCCACAACATCAGGAATACCTGTAACAGATCTTCAAACTTTTGCACATGATTATGTCCAGGTTTTCTCGACCGGGTACAATTATGCCTTCGGGGTTGCAGCCATCGCAATGGTAATTTCATTGGTCATTTACCTGATATTCAAATCACATTTACCAGACAGGAAGGCAATGGTAAAGAAGGATGCATCCATCATTCAGATGCCCTGGGCTGAAGAAAAGAAACGTCTTATCGCTCTTGGTCTTGTTTTCATTGTAGTTATTTTCTTCTGGATGTCATTCCATCAGAATGGATTGACACTCACCTTGTTTGCCCGTGATTATACCGATAAACAGGTTGGTCCGTTCACTTACATCTTTTTCTATTTACCTGCTTTTCTCTCTCTTATCGGAGCCATTTTTGGCATCATGATGATTACTAAAAAAGAGGTGAAGAAAATGACACGGGTGTTCGGTGGCGCACTTCTCATTGCCGGCGCTGCATTACTTTATTATTTCTATTCCACCTTCACCCTTGAAAACACAATCGAACCTGAGATCTTTCAGCAGTTCAACCCGATCATGATCGTATTCTTGACCCCGGTAGTGGTTGCCTTGTTTGCCTTTTTGCGCAACCGGAATATCGAACCCTCAACACCTCGCAAGATAGGAATCGGGATGCTCCTTGCTGCTACTGGTTTCATGCTGATGATGTTTACCTCCTTTAATCTTATATCACCGGCTGATTTGCATGGTGAACCAACCCCCGACCGGGTTTCACCCTATTGGCTGATCAGTACATATCTTATCCTGACCTTTGCTGAATTATTCCTTAGTCCGATGGGATTGTCCTTTGTTTCCAAAGTGGCGCCTCCGAGGTTCCAGGGACTGATGCAGGGAGGATGGCTTGCTGCCACTGCCGTTGGCAATTCACTTCTTTTTGTTGGTACGATTGCTTATTCTCGTCTCGAACTCTGGCAGGCATGGATGGTATTTGTTGTTTGTTGCCTCTTATCGGCTGCATTCATTTTCTCTATCATGAAGCGGCTGGAGGCGGTGACTAAATAATTATGTTATTCCATTGGGGCCATCATCGCCGTTTCAACTCCTATACTGAATATATCCGTAAAACTTTCAACGGACGAATTCAAAAAGTTGTAGTAGATGGAGGATTTACCTGTCCGAACCGTGACGGAACGAAAGGTATCTTGGGTTGCAGCTACTGTAATAACCATGCTTTTAATCCTTCCTATTGCAACCCGATCGAACCTATTGCATTTCAAATCTCGAAAGGAATTGATTTTCATGCAGTAAGATACCGCAGAGCGGAAAGATTCCTTGTCTATTTTCAGCCATACAGCAACACATATGCTCCTCTTTCCCGACTAAAAACCCTTTATGAAGAGGCGCTTGATTATCCTGCTGTCATAGGACTCGTAATAGGGACCCGTTCCGATTGCATGGATGATGAAAAACTTGATTACCTCCAGGAATTATCTGAAAAAACTTATATCCAGATAGAATACGGGATTGAATCATGTTATGATGAGACCCTTCGGAGGATAAACAGGGGTCATGATTTCGAAACGACTGAAAAAATGATTTTCAAAACACATGAAAGAGGAATCAGGACAGGTGCACACATGATCTTTGGATTACCTGGTGAAAGTATGGAAATGATGTTAAATGAGGCAGCGATCCTTTCCGGAATTCCCATCGACACTGTCAAATTCCACCAGCTCCAGATCGTAAAAGAAACTAAGATGGAGAAAGATTTCATTGAACGCCCTGATAATTTTCACAATTTCACACTTGAGGGATACATTGATTTCATCATTCAGTTTATAGAAAAGTTGAATCCGGCAATTGTCATCGAACGATTTTCCGGCGAAGTACCTCCCCGTTTGCTGCTTCATTCATCATGGGGATTGATCAGGTATGATGAGGTATTAAGACATATTGAAAAAGAGATGGAGCAAAGAGATACCTGGCAGGGGAAGTACTACATAATCGGCGATGTGCTTAACTGACAGTATGTCTTTACTTTTCCGGTAATAAAAATCTGCTGATGATATCCTCAATGCTAATTCCTTCAGCTTCAGCCTTATAATTTCTGATGATCCGATGACGTAATACAGAGAAAGAGACTGCTTTTACATCTTCAATATCCGGTGAATATTTCCCGGAAAAAACTGCATGACATTTTGCACCAAAGATCAGGTATTGTGAAGCACGGGGTCCTGCGCCCCATGTCAGGTAGTTATTTGCCCAATCATCTGCTTTTTCTGTTCCAGGTCTTGTTTTTGAAACAAGTTCAACAGAATATTGATAAACATTTTCTGGTACGGGAATTTTAAGGATCAAATCCTGGAAATATAAGATTTCCTCCTTATTGATAACGATTTCAGGTTGAACCGATTTATTGGAAGTAGTATTTTTCACAACAGATATCTCTTCTTCAAAAGAAGGATAATCGAGCCATAAATTAAACATAAAACGGTCGAGTTGGGCTTCGGGCAAAGGATAGGTCCCTTCATGTTCGATGGGATTCTGTGTTGCAAGAACAAAGAATGGCTCTTCTAATTTATAGGAAAAACCTGCTACAGTGACCGCTTTTTCCTGCATCGCTTCAAGTAATGCAGACTGGGTCTTGGGTGGCGTCCGGTTAATTTCATCGGCAAGGATAATATTCGCGAATACAGGTCCCTTAATGAATCGGAACTTACGGTTCTCATCAAGAATTTCTGAACCAACAATATCAGAAGGCATCAGATCGGGAGTGAACTGGATCCTGTTGTAACTTAACCCAAGGACTTTTGAAAGAGTATTTACCATTAATGTTTTAGCCAACCCCGGAACACCTACCAAAAGACAATGCCCTTTACAAAATATTGAGATCAGCAGGTTTTTTATTACATCGTCCTGGCCAACAATAACCTTGGCTATTTCTTTTTTTAGAATACCATATTTCCTGACAAGCGCATCAACTGCTTCAACATCCGATGAATAGTGCATAATTCAGTTTTTTATTTCGATACTGGGATCCAGGCTTGCTGGAATTTGCATTTATCGTAAGGTTCGATGATCCATATATAGGTTTTTGCAGCTTTATCTGCAGACCAGGCTTCCATTGCACTCATTCTTTTTTTCTCCAATGCAAGTTCCTGGATCCTGGCATAATCATTCTCGAGATTCGCTTTATGAGGAAGGGTTCTTTCCTTGAGATAATACAACCTGTACTCTTCTTTTCCGCGTTCTGTTTTAAAAATTGCAGAACTTGATATCTCCCCTACTTTTAGTTTGTCGATGATAAAAAATATTTTAGGGTCAAGCTGGCTGACTTCAAATTTGCTATCTCCTGTTGCCGGGTTGATCAATAATCCACCATTGTTTTTAGAAGGATCATCAGAAAACCTGATAACGGCTTCTGCAAAAGTTATTTTTTTCTGTATGATCAGGTCTGAGATACTGTCGAGAAGAATTTTAGATTTACTCAGGTTTAATGCGGAGACTTTCGGCTGTAAAAGAATATGACGGACATTAATATATTCTCCCCTGCGTTCTATCATTTGTATAATATGGTAGCCATCTTCCGTTTCAACTATGTCTGATGTTTCTCCCGGTTTGAGTTTAAAAGCAGCGGCTTCAAACTCGGGACGCATTTCGCCTCTTTTGAACATACCAAGTTCACCGCCTTTCTTTGAAGAACCCGGATCTTCCGAATATAATATTGCAAGTGTGGAGAAATCATCTCCTTTTTTAACCCTTTCCTTCAAGCTCGTAAGTTTGTCCTTGACTTCCTTTTTATCAATCTCACTTATTTCGGGTTGTTTAACAATTATTCCAATCTCAATCTCTGAACTGATTTCAAGGATACTGTCTTTGGGCAGTTTCCGGAAATAGGCTTTAACCTCTGAAGGGGTAATGGTCATATCTTTGTTGATCATGCCCTGTTCCTCCCTGATTAACAGATTTTCTCTGATAACCTCTCTCATGTCATTTTTAATCTCAACGATCGTTTTTTGGAAATAATCTTCCAGTTTTTCAGGGGATCCTATCTGGCTGATAAAATAACGCATCCTGCTGTCCATCTCGTTCTCGACCATGGCATCCGTAACCGTCACACTGTCAACGTCTGCCTGATTAAGAAGCAGTTTCTGAAAAAGCATGTTTTCCAGGATAAGACATTTCACTGAAGTAGAGGTGCCCTGGATGTTTCCCTGCATTCTGTATTCGAGGTATTGCTTTTCAATATCTGATTTCAGAATCATTTTAGAGCCAACAACGGCAATTACACCATCAATGATTGAGTCACCCGACAAATTAGCTTCTGCAACGGGTACCCGGACCAGGAAAACCAAAAATAGCAGGAAATATTTAGTATGATTTATCATTTAATTGTTTTTACAAGGAGAATCTTATTAAAAAATTTCAAAATCACTCTTCTTTAAAGCCTTTTCATAGACATCCTCGTGCATCTTGTTGATCAGATCCATCTTCCTTTTATTAAGAATAATATTTCTGATCCTCTCCTTCTCAAAACTCAATGGTGAAATATTATCCTTGATCCTGAAATCCCTGAATCGAATGACATAATTATAACCGGAATCCTGAACTTCAAGGAGATGATGAGTTTTAAGGAATTCTTCCTGATCGTAAGTCTTGATCGGGATTTGTGTTAAAACATCATTTAACAATAGCCAGTTCTGATCATCCAGAAAATAATCCGCCGCATATTTTTCAGCCATTTCCGATAGTTTGGTCTTGTCTTCTGAAGCATCTGAATTCAGAAGTTTTTTCAACTGTTTTAAATTCTGAGATCCGAGAGGAAGTTTAACATATTGTAATTGAACAATATTTTCCTTGAGTAAAAAGTTCTGCTGGTTAGCGGCATAATAATTCACGATTTCTTCATCACTGACAACTGAATCCAATTTTTGATTTACCAACTCATGTTCGTATTCATATATCGTCAGTGAATTCTTGTAATTTTCCAACTGGGCTGAGAAATCCATCCGCTGATTAGTCAGGTTATTTTCCGCCTGGCGAATGATTAATTTCTGACGTACCCATGCATCGATAAAATTTCTTGCGAGGTTTGCACTATCTTTATGAGAAACTCCCGGAGGTATAATACCTGTCAGATCGGATTCGTAGAGATATTCATCATAAGCCCTGGCAAGTATTCTTTCCGTTTTTTTTTTGAAAAAGTAAGAGCAGGAAGTCAGAAAAATCAAAGAAAAAATGAGACTTTTTTTCAATGCTGGTTACTTGATTTTTGCCAGAACCTCTTTATGAATCACCACAGGATACTTTTGCCGCAGGTATTGGATCCATAATTTTTCCAGATAGTTCTGATAATCAGCGGTAATTAGTCCACGTGCTTCGTTAAGATTTTTAATTTCCGGTTTCAGAACCTGTCTAACGTTGACAAATACAATGGCAGAAGTAGTGGAATCGGCTTTAAACTCCTTAGATACTCCAGGTATCCAGGCAATTGAATCAATGAACCTGTTTTCCTTCTTGGAAAATTTACCACTTTCAATAGCTAACACCTTCAATGAGTCGGTGTTAACTTCTTTCATAATCTCCTCATCAGACAACCCTGACTTAATAAAGTTTTTCACTTTTTGCGCCAATTTAGGATTCTTAAGTGTATAAATTGAGGCGCTCAACCGTGTATCCCACTTATAATTATTCTTGTTTCTTTCATAAAACTCTTTAAGTCCGGTTGTATCTTTTACAGCTTTTGACCAAACTTTTTCATCTGTCAGGTTAAACAGCAATATGCCATCCCTGTATTCGGTCATTAGGTTTCTGAAATCAGGATATTTCTGTTCAAGATGGGCATTTTCCCATTTCATCAGATTTTCAATCACAAATGAGCTATACATCTGGTTTACATAACTTTCAATGTTCTGTTTTTCTCTTTTCCGTTGTGTATTTTCCAGATATTGAGCAAAATCCGGTTGAAGGACGTCCGTATCCCCAAGTTTAAACAAAGGGCTTTTCATATCTTTTGCAAGTGATTTATCCCATTTACCAACAAAAATGCTATCTGTTACGATTTTGTAAAATGCAGATTTCGCTTCAGGGTATTCCGTAAATCCATACTCCTTTTTAATCCGGTTATATACAGTCTGTTTAGCTACTTCCATCCGGACATCACCGGTTACTTTTTTCTTAAGTTCTGTTTTTTCCTCATCGAATGTACCAGGAAGCTGCCGTTCAATCAACTTCACTATATGCCAGCCATACGAAGTTTGAAACGGTTTGGAATAATCTCCGTTATTCTCAAGGTTATACACCACCTGAATGAATTCAGGAACCAACTTATTGACGCCAAATTTTGGAAGAACACCTCCTTTGCTTGCACTCCCCTTGTCATCAGAATATTGTTTGACCAATGTATCCCATTTGGCGCCCATTCTGAGTTTCTGGTAAACCGAGTCCATCCGTATTTTGACCCTGGCAGAATCCGCACTTGTGGCATCCTTTGGTATCATCATGTAAATATGGGCAACCGTTACTTTTCCCATCGCTTTCCTTCGATCTGTGGTTTTAATCAGGTGATAGCCATAGCTTGTCCGAATGATCTTGGAAACCTCCCCTATTTCGTTGCTATAAGCGCCTGTTTCAAACGGATAGACAAAATCGAAAACGGTGAAATATCCAAGATCACCATGGTTTCCCTTAAGGAAGGGATGTTGCTGATTAGCTTCACGGTCACGGGCGGAAGGGTCATCTGAAAATTCTGCGGCTAATGTGCCAAAATCTTCACCTTTCATGATCCTTTCCCTTATTTTTGCAAGTTTTTCATATGCTGCAGCAGAATCCTGGGGAAGAGCATCAGGTGAGATTTTAATAAAGATATGGCTTGCCCTCACATCATAATGTTCTCTTTCGAAAGCCTCCTTGACCAACTTATCGATCTCTGTTTCATCTACCAGATAAGGCTTTGCAAGCTGATCACGGTAACCTTTTAATTCATTTTTGAAAGAAGAAAGAGTGTCAAGTCCCAAATCTTCTGCCTGTTTTACTTTTAACTTGAAATTAATATAAAGATCAAGGTATTCATCAAGGTTCTTCTTATCAATTGATCCACCTTTAGGATTGTTTTTCTGGTAAATCGACATGAATTCACTGACTGAGATATTTTTCCCTGCAATTATCATAAGAACCTCTTCACTGTTGACCTGCGATTTTAAATATAATCCCATTCCAAAAAACAGGAAACTAACAATAAGTATTGCCTTCATTTTCATATTTTGCTATGTATTAGTTGAACAATTTATTAAACCTTACGAGTTGAAATATTATCTGCTGTAATTGGGTGCTTCGTGAGTGATCAGTACATCATGCGGATGGCTTTCTGTTACACCGGCAGAAGTTATCTTTATAAACCTGGCATTTTGAAGTTCGCTAATGTTAGCTGAGCCGGTGTATCCCATACCACTTCTCAGTCCTCCAACCATCTGATAAATAACTTCCGACAGGGAGCCTTTATAGGGCACTCTTCCTACAATTCCTTCTGGCACGAGTTTTCTGATGTCATCTTCAACATCCTGAAAATAACGGTCTTTGGAACCGTGTTGCATGGCTTCAATGGACCCCATACCACGGTATGTCTTGAATTTCCGGCCTTCGAAAATGATTGTTTCGCCCGGGGATTCATCAACACCTGCGAATAAAGAACCTGCCATGATGGAATGGGCTCCTGCAGCAATTGCTTTGACAATATCACCGGTATACCGGACACCGCCGTCAGCAATAGCCGGAATACCAGTCCCTTTTAATGCCTGGCTAACATCGTAGATTGCTGAAAGCTGGGGAATGCCAATACCGGCAATGATCCTTGTAGTACATATCGACCCGGGACCTATGCCCACTTTCACTGCATCAACACCAATTTTTGCAAGGTCTTTTGCAGCTTCAGCCGTACCAATATTGCCAATGATCAACTCAATATCAGGAAAATCATGCCTGATTCGTTTTGCCATGTCCATGACGCTTTTGGAGTGACCGTGTGCAGTATCGATAATGATGGCATCTACATCTTCACGTACGAGGGCTGTAACTCTTTCCAGTGTATCAGGAGCAATGCCAACAGCAGCGGCAACGCGTAACCGCCCGCGGGAATCTTTGCAGGCATTCGGACGTGCCTTAATCTTGATTATGTCCTTATAAGTGATAAGGCCAACAAGTTCATTATTTTTATCTACTACAGGAAGTTTTTCGATTTTGAATTTCTGCAGGATCTCCTCAGCTTTGGCAAAATCAGTAAATTCTGTTGTTGTTACAACATTCCGGGTCATCACTTCAGTAATCGGGCGCATCAGATCTCTTTCAAAACGCAGATCACGATTGGTTACAATTCCCACCAGAACATTTTCTGTATTGATAACAGGTATACCACCAATGTTATGTTCCTTCATCAGGTCGAGCGCATCGCCCACAAGTCCTGATTCATGAATAGTTACAGGTTCGAGGATCATTCCGTTTTCAGCTCTTTTAACTTTCCTTACCTGTACAGCCTGGGCTTCAACGGGCATGTTTTTATGAAGAACTCCGATCCCTCCTTCCTGAGCCATGGCAATCGCCATGGTAGATTCAGTAACGGTATCCATTGCTGCGGAAAGAATCGGAATATTCAGCCTTATTTTCTTTGTAAGCTGAGTGGTCACATCCACATTCCTCGGCAGTACTTCCGTATAAGATGGTATCAGTAAGACATCGTCATAAGTAAACCCTTCACCATGAAATTTATCGGAATCAGCAAACATAACGTAATAATTATGGGCGCAAATGTACAAAATTTTATCCTTAATGGATATAACTAAAGGAAGCAGGATTTATTATTGTATCCGAAGAAAAAAGTAATGATTTTAAGGGTATAGAACCCGGTGACATTCCGTGCAAAGATAAACTTTCCAATTGTTTTTAACATCAATTGGATGAATAAATTCCATAGTTTCATTAATATTAGTGTACTTCATCGAGGCTGTCGGTCCCTGGGCAATGATGGTATGGCACAAATTGCAATCCTTTGGAATAACCTTTCCTTTATCACTTCTGAGCCGGTCATTATGGCAACGGAAACAACCGTCAGACTCCAGATGACCGATGTGATTAAGATAGCTGGAAGAAGTCACACGCATATACGGAAAAACATTTAATGAAAACTCATATTGGATACCCTTAATGGCTTTATCGATCAGAGCCTTCTGACCGGAATAAACGGATGGATAGCTCATTTTGTAAAAATTGATGATACTATCGTGAATGTAAGTCATGGATGAATCTTTATCCGTGAAGGGACCTTTGAGTACATTCATTGCCACTTGCTTAATGAAGGGCAAGTCCTTCGGAATAATACCAGAGATCATACCATGATCCACAAAAACCATTGCTGATTTATAAGAATGTGAGGGACGGTTATGACAGTCCATGCAATCCATTGAACGGTGCTCCAGGGTATCCAATGCTTTTTTATCCATCATGTTATCCGTATCCTGAAAGATCTGAACATCTCCTGTTTTCAAATTAGTGAATTTGACCCAAGGTATTGATTCATGATCTGACGTTGCTGCTGCATATTCAATCCTCATATCGGGATTGATATGCCAGTGAATACCTTCTTTCAAACCCAGCGCACTATAGGTTGGGCCTATCTTCATCATGAGATCAATATTCCATTCTGTATTCAAGGAATCGGTAAGATAACCCCTTTGACTTCTCAACTTCCTGGAATAGAACTTCTGAGGCCAATGACATTTTTCACAGGTTTCGCGTGCAGGTCTCAAATCCTTGATCGGTGTTCCGATAGGTTGCGAATACTTGTGAAAAAAAACAGAGTAAACCTGGTATAATCCTGAAAGTTTTGATTTTACGTACCAATCAGCTCCTTCGCCGACGTGGCACTCAACACAGGGAACCCGCGCATGAGGTGAATGTAGATAAGTTACATATTCAGGTTCCATTACATTATGGCATAGTTTGCCGCAGAATTCAACAGATTCGGTATATTTAAAAGCCTCGTAGCTTCCCATAGCTGATACTATCAGGAAAAGAAAGGTGAATATGGATATGGCAACAAGTGATTGACGGGAACGAGGATTGTTCATGTCCAATACTGGCCAACGCTGTTCTCCTCCTTTTATCTTTTTTCTTTTTATCCACATTCCGATGGGGATGAGTAATAATCCGATGACTAAAATCGTCGGTAAAATGATATAGGTGAAAATTCCATTATATGGATTCGGATGCGGAGTGAACATGGAATAAATGAAAAGGATCAGAATCAATATGGCACTGTTCAGAGCAAAAATGAATCCTGCAATGCTTATCCAGTTGGAGATGGTTTTTGGAATTTTCATATCTGCCTGTTTTAAAGTTGAATCTCAAAAAGGGTTATTGATAGGAATGGCTTGTAAAAATAAAATAAAATTAGATTTGAAATGACAAATTTCCCAATAGTTCTTAGAATATTCTGATATTTGGACAATAAAACAAACATTGCCGTTTTATTTAAGGTTGTCATGGTTGTCAGAAAACACATTATCCATCCGATCAAAGAACTTGCGGAGAATGGCAAACTGACAGGGATCATGCTTATTACCGCAACTTTTTTATCACTCATTTTGAGTAACTCTGATTACGGAGTTTCTTATATGAAGATATGGAATATGGACATCGGATTCTCCTTTATGCACAAATCCATATTACATTGGATCAATGATGGTTTTATGGCTGTATTTTTTCTTATGGTCGGTCTTGAAATCAAGAGAGAATTCGTTCAGGGTGAGTTATCCGGCAGAAAGGAAGCGATTCTTCCGGTGGTGGCTGCTTTTGGAGGGATTCTCCTTCCTTCCCTGATTTTTTTCCTGTTCAACAGCCGTGATAGTGAAGCTTTGCATGGATGGGCCATTCCAACTGCCACAGATATTGCATTTTCTCTTGGTATTCTTTCATTGTTAGGAAAGCGTGTACCTTTTGCTTTAAAAATATTTCTGACGGCTCTGGCGATAATTGATGACCTTGGAGCCATTCTTATTATCGCCATTTTTTACACACATGCGTTAAATTTCCTTATGCTGATTTTCGCTACTTTGATTTTCATCATCCTTGTTATCATGAATAAAATGAAAGTTAAGAGACTTTTCTTCTTTCTTTTGCCCGGAGTAGCCTTATGGTATTTTATTCTCAAATCAGGCATCCATCCAACCGTTGCAGGAGTTTTACTTGCTTTTACAATACCTATGAATTTAATTGAAGACTTTGAACACCGGTTAAATAAACCGGTAAATTACCTGATCCTTCCATTGTTTGCATTGGCAAATACTGCAATGCCGGTTTCTTTTGAGCAGACAGGCAGCCTGATCTCCCCGTTAAGCCTTGGTATCATTTTCGGTTTGTTTATTGGTAAACCGGTTGGGATCACACTGGCAACCTGGTTTGCCGTTAGATGTAAAGTGGCCAGCCTTCCTTCTGACATTAACTGGAAACAGATCCTTGGATTAGGATTTACTGCAGGAATTGGATTCACCATGTCGATATTCATCGCCTCTCTATCATATGAATCAGAAAATACGCTTCCGTTTGCAAAATTAGCTGTCCTCGTAGGGTCACTATTTTCTGCAATTGCCGGTCTTGTAATTTTGCGTTTGACATCCCATTCACCAAGACAGATATCTTTATGAAAAAGTCCATTACATCCTTACTATTGTATTTTTTAACTGTTGCACTGTTCGGACAATTAATACCAGACAGTTCGATTTTGAAAACCAAGGCGCCTGAAAGTTTTAAAGCCAGGTTTCTGACGACACAAGGAGCGTTTACCATCGAAGCCTCCAGGACATGGTCACCCGAAGGAGTTGACAGGCTATATCAATTAGTCAGGACAGGTTTTTATAATAATAACAGCATTTTCAGGGTACAGACCGGTTATGTGGTTCAATTCGGAATTTCCGACAATAAAACCAACAATGATTTTTGGGATAAGCATCCGATCAGGGATGAAGAGGTTTTAACAAGCAATCTCAAAGGGACTATTTCCTATGCAAGGGATGGCGCCAATTCCCGCACAGCACAGTTGTTTATCAACCTGAAAGATAATCTTAAATTAGATACGGTAAATTACAATGGCCTTAGGGGTTTTCCACCAATTGCCAAAATCATCGAAGGCTTTGAAGTAGTGGAGTCATTTTATTCGGGATACGGTTTTGAACCAGCCAATCACCAGGATTCGATCATGCTATATGGTAATGCATATCTTAAAAAACACTTCCCGGAAGTTGATTATATTCTTTCGGCTGAAATACTTGAGAAATAAATGGAGATAATTCTGGCCGGAATACTTAATGATTAGTGAAGAATGAGCAATGAAGAATGAAGAATTAGCAGTTAACAGTATCCAGCATCTTGCATCTTGCATCTTGCATCCTGCATCCTGCATCTTGCATCCTGCATCCAGCATCTAGCTAAAACTCAAGCTTAATGAACTTCGTTTCAAATGGCCGGAATTCCAATCTACCGGTGAGGGGTTGGATGATCTCTTCAAGTACATTTACTTCAAAAGCGGCTTTGGCATGGGTTGATTGGATCAGTCCCATCGAAGAAGAATAAACAGGAACAGTAACCGGAACTGATGCATGCTTTCCATCCACTTCCCTGAGATGAATGATTATTCCTTTCTTATCAGCAGATGGTCTTGAGCTAACCATTAACAGATTCTGCAAACTTTCTCCAAGAAACGACATCATCGGGGCAGTACCGGTAAATCCTGCCGCATTAATGGAAATTGTGTCAATGGTTCCCGAAAAAACCCTTGACAACAATGAAATACGTTCGTCCCACCCAAACCTGGTGGCAAACCCATTTGTTGTATCATTTCCGGAGGTGATCTGGTAGCTCCATTTCAATTCTCCTTCCTGACTTGCCCTGAAATTGGTTGTCCAGTAATTATTGAGAACCCAGGAAAAAATATTGGTTGATGCAGGTTGCCATAAACGGCTGAATTTCCCGAGGTTGATATCTCCCAGTTGAACCAATGGGATATCAGGACTGGTAAAAACAATCTGGGTGCTGTCATTTCGAACGGAGGCAAAGTTCTGAATTCCTTGCCAGTCTGTGGCAGAGCCTTCCAATTGATCTTTTCCGGCGATCACAACCCCGCCCTGTACTTCATACCTGATCTTTGCTCCCGGAAGGTGAAATGGAAATGCAACGTACACTCCTTCAGGATCTGTAACTGGAAGTTTTTTCATTGAATATAAAAGTTCTATCTTCTTCGCTGTATTGAAAACCCTGATCTCACACGTTATACCATCCTTATCCGCACACCCTGGCATCTCTCCACGGATAGTGATACTATTCCATAACGGTCCTTCGGTAATATCACTGACAGAAATATTCTTCCAGACTGACCGGGTAAAATCATCTAATTTCAATAATTCCAGCTGGTTGCGATTCTTACCCAGGCGTTCATAAATAAACTGACCCAACGGGTAGGGCGATGCCGGGTCGATTAGTTCCTTTTCCAGATCCTTATCATAAAGCGATTCAACTGCTCCTTTTTCCTGGTCGATCATGAGCCGGTAATACTTATTTTCAAATGTACCTGTGAATTTTACCTTTCCGACCTGTTTTACAACGTTATTTCCGGTCTGGATCCTGTAGGTATGTGTTCCCAAAGGCCAGATAAAATTCACATAGAAAATCCAATAGGTTCCCTCTTCTCTTTCGAAAAGGCGTTGATAAGGAATTGATTTACCGAACTCATCGAGGATCAAAAATGTCTTTCCTTTAGGGATTACCTGGTGGTCGACATAGACGGTGACCATACCTGAACGCCGCCAGTTAAGTGTATTAAATACGGTGATCGTCGGCAATTTAGACTTTAGTAAAAAAGGCTGTATCAAACCAAATATTTCTTCCCGCAGGATCCTGTTCTTCTTTACAGCAGACCAGGCATAGGATGCTTTTTCCTGCCACTGAACAATGGAATTTTCAATTAATGGATCGGAGATACTTTCTGCAGCGCCAAAGGTATGTTCATCGTAAAATGCGATTTCTTCTCCAATATCATAGAGTTTGTTTATAAACTTATCCGGAAGATTCACACCCATGATCATTGCCATCGCCATCAACGACTGGTTGGAGATGAAATCCTCATGTGCACCACGGGTATAAGCCGTTTCAAGAGCAGCAGATCCAAAACCATCCATCCACCAGTCGGGCCAGGCGCCACGATAAACCGGAAGGTCCGCTTGATGATTTTCTTCTATGTATTTTCCGAATTCACTGATGGTAGCAAGCCTCAGTTTTGGCCAAAGATATTTTTCATTCCATTGCCTGACTAAATTGGAGGCAATGGTTGATGGTGGTGAATTGTCTGTCAGGTAACCGCTGAACTGAATAGAATACCGGTTAAAAGGATACCCTTTGTCACTGATATCCTGCAGGTGCGCGAACAACGCTCTCCCGAATGTCTCCATATTGGTAAGAATCCCAAGTTGATTTCCCCACATGTAATGTTCGGGGCGGTTAACAAGGATACGACTCCCTGAAGGAGATTCCCACCAGAATGAAGTAGGACGGTCAAAGGGCTTGCGGGCTCTGGAATAGTTCTGTCCCATCGAAAGATAATTGATCCCGCACCCGCTCAGATAATCCACAAGGCACCAGGGCACACCGTTGATATCGTCCTGCATGGCTGATCTGACAGGAAAACCTGCATCCCTGAACTGCTTTATCGGTTGAAGATACCATGCTATGGAAGCTTCATCGGACAAATCAGATGAGTTCAGGAAAAGACCTGTAACCTCTATCCTACCCTCACGGATGCGTTTTTTCAACCGGTCAACCTGGTCCTTTGGCCGTGTATTCAGATATTCATTAACTGCCCAGGATGTTTCACAAGTCCACCTGAAACGGGCATCGTCCGGTAAAGAATCAGTTTGGTCACAGAAGTCAAGTGCATAGTCGATGTACCGGAGATGCTCAGGTAATATTTCGGTTTGAGGGCGGGTATAACCAATGTCGGTATGCGTATGCTGAACAAGATAGATGGTCCATGGTCTGACAGGATGAACCTTCACTTCAACAACGTTTGTTTTCCCCCCGGTTTCAATCGTTGCATTAAATCGGGATGTATCAACTGACACCGGCAGTAAAAGTTGAACCCTGTCAAATCCAGGTTCAAGCCTGAATGACTTTGTAATGACATTCGGAATGCGGATAGTTCCATCTTCAGTCTCACCCAGGTGCACAAAATTGAAAAGAACGGAATAATATTGTTTTCCTTTTTCCATGATCACCGCTTCTTCCTGGATAATATCCACTTTTTCTTCCACGCCGGATTCAAAGGTCATGTACCATACATTGCTCGATGCCGATTCTCCCATGATTTTAATTACCTGTGGTTTCCCTTTTACGAGAAATTTTGACGGAACTTTCAGAACTGCATAACCCATAGGATCATCATATTTATCCAGCATTGTTGTACGGAAGAGAAGGGAAGACCCCTCCTTGCCTTGAACTGACCAGGGTTTGACATCCGAATCAATTGGATTTGCGAAAGTCAGTATGTAGTTTCCATTCAGAAAAAGCTTATAGGTGTGGCTGTCATTGTTTTGATCAATTCCGAACATCCAGATAAAATTGACAGATGGATCTTTAAGATCAGCAGGAATGGATTCAGTTTCCCATTCAATATAAGATGAAGAATCTATGGATCGCAGCAACAGGGATGTTGTAACATCAGGTTGAGGCGAGTGATATGAGAATTTGCCGGCGGTCAATGACCGTGAATAGCCCTTGAAAAATTTGCCTGGCCAATCATTTTCGAGGGCGTGTGAAAATGAGCTACAAGAAAGGCTAAGAAAGAGAAGTAAATATACGTACCGGATTTTCATTTTATTAGTGTTTGATTTACTCTGTGACTCTGTGGCAAAAGTTTTAAGCATTAAGTTACCAGAGATTGTTATTCATTTTCACCTTGTTTCAACTCTTTATTTTTCACAGGTTCTGGTAAATAGTTTTCTTTTGTTACTACTTTTTTACCTGTTTTTAATTCTAATGCTTTTCTTGCGTCACCTGCAATTTTCCCACCTTGCTTAGCAACAACCTTATTTTGTACAAATCCTTTAGGATTTTTTGTTTTTACAATGGCAGTCGTAGAAGCCTCACCCAGCATAGAAAAAATCAATTCAAGGTCAGTCATGTGATCACGCAGGTTTTGGCTTTTCAGTCCTTTTACTTTTTTGTACTCGGAAGGTGTCAACCCGAATGTTGCCTTAGAAATTTCTGCGGTCAAAATTGCATATTCAATTTGTTCTCTAACCCCTCTGTTTCTCCACTCCTCGGTCAACTCCTCTCGAATAGCAATGCTTCGCATACGCTTTTCAACCCAGTCGTCGGGATAACCTTTGGCCTTGTACAACTCACGTGTCCGGTGGGCAGCTAATTCCGGATTCTCAATTTCGTCCAATCTGTCAGAACCTACTTGGGCTAGCCATTGCTTGAATGGTTCTGCTTTAGGTGATGGAATTGATTGTATAATTCTTAAAAGATTTTTAGCATTAGCACACCCCATTCGTTGCTTACCTCCAGCGGTCTCCACCCAAAGGGTAGGTACGATTTGTACCCACCCTTTGGCAAGTTCATCATCACGCTGGCGCATACGTTTTATGTATTGCTTTGGGTCTTTACTATCAGTTAAAACCAATACAACATCTTCTACAACGAAATACCATTTTTGGTCAGCTTCGTTCCAAACTGTACGTATTTGCTTGCTTTCAAAAAGCTTAATGTTGCCCATAAGTTTGTTAAAAATTCGGTATTTATTAATGTAAAGTATTAAAAACTTTTACCTGAACAACATCCCATCCGGGATTGGCTGTTTTTTGATCACGTTACTCCGCCAGGAGACCCTCAGGTCGTCGCTCCCTGTTTTTTCAAAATACTCTACTTTGATTTTGTGATACCCTTTTCCCAGTGCGATAATTCCTTCCTGCTCTTTCAGACCATGCAATCCATCATTATTTACAACCTCTTTAAGGTCGATATACAATTTACTTCCATCGTCTGATTCCGTGTAAAACGCATATATGTTGTCCGTGGGGATCAGGATCAATCCGTCATAAACAAAACCAAAACGCTCTTCCTGTACACGCGGAGTGAAAAGAAAATTATTTATTTTACCGCTTTTTACAGGTTTTAAAAGTGAGAAATCGGGTATTGAATCCCAGTCGCCCTCAAAATATTTGAATGAAATTCCAGTTGCCGGACTGTTGGCAGGAGTAGCGAGAAAAGGTTTGACTTTCCTAAATGTTTTTGCACTGATCCCGCTTACCGGTTTGCCATTCCGGAAACATCTGGCTTGAACTCCTCCTGATTTATTTACGAAAAAGGGGATGGAATACTTGATTGATTTAATCGTCGGTTCGGTTCCGTTTATTGTATAATATATCTGGACATTCTCCCTCTCCGTTACTAATTTGACTGACAAAGAATCAACCATACAATCAAAGTCAGATTGAATAACCGGAGGGTTTGTCAGATCCAGTTTTCCGACAAGATCAAGGACAATCACAGTATTGAATGTGTCAGGCAAAGTTGTTGGAAGAGTAACAAGAATTGCATCATCTTTCCTTTCCACGGGAACGGGTGTTTTATTATGATCAGAAAGCGGGAAGGCTTTTGTGATATTATTCAGGCAGCCTGGAACTACAAGCTTATCGGCAGGCCAGTTAAAAACATGGAGATATAACCGGACTCCCCCTGGAATATTCTTCCTCGTGCAACGCCCCCAGGGGGTCACTTTAAAGGGACTTGCCATTGTTCCATAAATCGATTCTCCATTGACCGACATCCATCGTCCAATCTCCTTTAACCGGTCAATGCTTTCCTGTGGAAATTGTCCATCTGATTTCGGACCGACATTTAATAGATAATTTCCTCCTTTCGATGCAATATCAGCAAGCATTTGTATCATTTCCTTTGCTGATTTGAAGTTTTTATCATTCTTATTATAACCCCAATGATCGTTCATAGTCATGCAGGTTTCCCAGTCAACACCCGGCAAGCCGGTTGCAGGGATTTGTTGTTCAGGAGTGCCGAAATCCCCTCCGAAAGCGCCCTCCTTCGTGAGTCCTTCCATATCCATTCTTCCGGCGCCGACCCGGTTATTGATGATGAGACCGGGTTTCAGGCTGCGGCAATAAGTATAGATCTCCTTTCCATATTTTTCATTCCATGTATTTTCCCATTCGCCGTCAAACCAGAGAACACCAATATAATCATAATTGGTGAGCAGTTCTTTTAATCCCGCTTTCATGTAGTCTACATATCGCCTGAAATCTGCATCCTTAACCGGGCGGTCTTTTTCCCAGTCACGCCTTGGCAGGTAATCCGGGTGATGCCAGTCCATAATGGAATAATAAAAACAAAATTTCAATCCCTGTTTTTTACATGCTGCAGCGAGTTCCTTCATCGGATCGCGGTGAAAAGGCGTTGAAGTGATTTTGAAGTCCGTCTGTTTCGTATCGAACATGCAGAAACCATCATGATGTTTGGATGTAATCACAATGTATTTCATCCCGGCATCTTTCGCCATTCTCACCCATTCATCAGCATCGAAGAGAACAGGATTTAATTGCGGAACGAATTTATCATAGGTCTCCAATGGAATTTCTGCCGAAGTTCTGATCCATTCCCCATAACCGGTCTTTCCGTTCCATTCACCGGCAGGAACCGCATAAAGCCCCCAATGGATGAACATCCCGAAGCGGGCATCCCGCCACCACTCCATGCGGGAATCATGTTGGACTTTGGTTTCTGTTTGGGAGAATGATTGAAATTGGAAAATCAGGGAACAGGATAAAATGATGAGAAAATAATTGGGTTTCATAAAGTTTATTTTGAATCGTCCTCAAAATTAAAGTTTTTATCTTTCCCTTTGTTTCCTTTGTGAAACCCTTTGAGTCCTTTGTGTTTAAAAAAAGGTCATCTGAGAAGAATAATCGTCCCTTTATTCGTAACCGGTTTCTTTTTATTGTCTTCATAATAGATCGACCAGACATAGACCCCGACCGGGCAATATTCCCCGTTTTGCTTGCCATCCCATCCCTCCCTGATATCGCTCGAAGTAAAGATCATCTGCCCCCACCGGTCATAGATCTGCATATTAAAACGGGTAATTTGTTCATAAGGGATTCCAAGAATTGAAAACTTGTCGTTAAACCCGTCGTCATTGGGTGTGAAAGCATTGGGAATATAGGGTATTACAACAACTGTCACACTATCCCTGTATTCTTCCCCATTACACAGTGTCACAAATACCCTGTACATGGTGGTCTGAGATGGAGTGACGGTGATACTTTGAGTGTTTGCGATCATATCTGAACCATCGTACCAACGGAATTCAATTTTATCTCCGGGTATAATCGGTTGCAGATCATAGGGTATAGATACAACCCTAAAACTATCAACACTGTTTGGAGTATAGAGCCAACCTTCTCTCAAGGCGGTCCATGAAGTTGCATTCCTCCCCGGTACAGCGTAACCGATAAATCCATCCTTGTTCTGAACGCCTAATGTCGCTTTATTCTCCAGGTGTTTGGGGCATGATGGTTTTTGATAAATATGATTTTCAACCGTGTTGCTCCCTTCATTCAGGATGATCTGAAAAGTAGCATAAGAAGAATCCTCACAGGAGAACATCGGGATCTGACAATACATAATGACGAGCTTCCTGATGGGAGCTTCACCTATGGTTTGGTAATAGATATAAGGGCCTCCATCCTTTTCTGGATTGAAATCCTGAAAGGGTCCCAGAATACAATCCTTCGGGTTATAGTCGGCAGCGCTGGGAACTGCAAATGCCGGACGGGTTCCTGCCCAATTGATATTTTTAGTAAAGCTGATCCATCCGTTTGAACCAATATAAAATTCCTGGTGTATATCACCAAAAAAACTGAAATTAAATCCGATCGGAAATGGCCCCCCCATGTCATCATCCGTGAGGGTTATGCCATTACCGATAAATCCATAAGTAGCAGTCAGGGTTACAGGTACACCGGGATTGATGGTATCGTTAGTACCGGCCTCAAGCTGGGCAAACAGCGGGGATAGAGAGCAAAGTAATGAGTAAACAAATACGATGAGAATACGGGAGATCTTATCCAATATTATTTCTTCTTTCACGTTTTAGCGACTTGCAAGCATTTTCAATACAAAAATGCTGAATAAATTTGAAATAAGTCTTACTTTTGTTCCTAAATTTAAATTTTCCCTAAACTCTTCAAGTTAAATCATATCTTTATTTATAAACGAACCCGAATTCCTAAAATTTCAACTCTATGAAAAAAGATTCCGAACTTTTTAAAATTATCAAGAAGGAGTTACATCGTCAGACCAGCGGACTTGAATTGATCGCATCCGAGAATTTCGTAAGTGATCAGGTTCTTAAGGCGATGGGGTCATGTCTGACCAATAAATATGCTGAGGGGTATCCCGGAAAAAGGTACTATGGCGGTTGCCAGAATGTGGATGAATCTGAGCAACTTGCGATCGACAGGGCAAAACAGCTTTTTAATGCAGTATGGGCGAATGTGCAGCCTCATTCCGGGGCGCAGGCCAATATGGCAGTGCTGATGACCTTACTTAAGCCAGGTGACACCTTCATGGGTCTCGATCTTGCTCATGGCGGGCATCTTTCGCATGGCTCTCCTGTGAACTCATCAGGAATCCTTTATCACCCGGTTGGATACCAGGTTGAAGAAGCAACCGGTTTGATCAATTACGATAAAATGGAAGAGAAGGCTATGGAGGTTAAACCTAAAATGATCATTGCCGGAGCTTCAGCCTATTCCCGTGACTGGGATTATAAACGCATGCGCCAGATAGCAGATAAAGTCGGAGCGCTTCTTCTGGCAGACATTGCACATCCGGCAGGATTGATTGCCAGGGGTTTATTGAATGATCCCCTCCCCTGGTGCCATGTAGTGACAACAACAACACATAAAACCCTTCGCGGACCTCGTGGGGGCATGATCCTTATGGGAAAGGATTTTGAAAATCCATGGGGAATAAAGACACCGAAAGGCGAAACCAAAATGATGTCTGCATTGCTTGATTCAGCAGTTTTTCCAGGTATCCAGGGAGGCCCGCTCGAACATGTCATTGCTTCCAAAGCAGTCTCTTTCTTCGAAGCCTTATCCGATGAATACATGGAATACATTATCCAGGTAAAGAAAAATGCTGAAGTGATGGCCAGGGCTTTTATGGATAAAGGTTATCATGTGATCTCAGACGGCACCGATAACCACCTGATGCTGATCGACCTGAGAAAGAAGTTCCCGGAAATTACCGGGAAAGTAGTTGAAAACACCCTTGTGAAAGCTGATATTACGGTCAACAAGAACATGGTACCGTTCGACAGCCGTTCACCTTTCCAGACTTCCGGATTACGTGTGGGAACACCCGCTATAACCACCCGCGGTCTGAAAAAGAAACACATGCCGGTGATTGTTGATTTCATTGATGAAGTGATCAGTAATATTGATAATGAAGATATTATTCTGAAAGTAAGGAAGAAAGTCAATGAGATGATGGCTGATTTTCCTTTATTTGCGTATTAAACCGCCTCACCCCCAGCCCCCTCTCCTGAAAGAGAGGGGGAGCCGGGAAGGGCACAAACCTATGAAGACCCTCTACCTTGTCCGCCATGCCAAATCATCCTGGGGTCAATCTGGACTGAGCGATTTTAACAGGCCTCTTCTTGATACAGGAATCAGAAGAAACAGAAAAATCATCAAATACCTTAATGAAAAGAGCGTATCTGTTGATCTGATCATCTCAAGTCCTGCCGTCAGGACATTGGAAACGGCCAAACTGATAGCTGCCGGAGTTGACTACCCCATCGAAAATATCTACCGGGAACCTGCGCTTTATGAAGCCGGTCTTAATGATTATCTGAATGTGATCTATGATGCACCGGATGAAATGAATTCATTGATGATTGTCGGCCATAATTTCACTATCACTCATGTGGCCAACTTTTTCCTTGGTCCGGAAATAGAAATACTGCCTACATCCGGATTAGTTGCAATTTCCTTTGACACGGAACATTGGAGAGAAATTCCTTCAGTGCAGCCCGAACAGTTATTTGTGGTTTTTCCTAAGATGCTGAAGCCATGATCAAAAAGGAAAAGATCCCTCTTCTTAACCGTGAAATCAGTTGGCTTCATTTCAATGGAAGGGTTCTACAGGAGGCTGCCGATAGCCGTAACCCGCTTTTAGAAAGGCTGAAATTTCTTGGCATCTTTTCCAACAACAGGGATGAATTTTTTCGTGTCAGGGTTGCTACGCTTACACGGATGCTCAAGATCGGAAAAACCCAGAATGATGTTGATGTAAATCCCAAAAAAACACTGCGGGAGATCAATGATATTGTTCTTTCCCAGGAAAAAGACTTCATGGAGATTTACCGGCAGATCTTACGTGAACTGGCTACCCAGAACTTATATATTATCAATGAAAATGAATTATCGGAGGAACACGGAGTATTTGTAAGGAAATATTTCCAGGACAAGATCCGGGTTGGCCTTTTCCCGATCATGATCAGCAGCCTGAAAGATATTTCTTCTTTACGTGATAAATCCATTTATCTTGCTGTAACGCTTGGACGGAAAGACAAATCGGTAAAGGAAGAATATGCTCTGGTTGAAGTCCCCACCAAATCCATTTCCCGTTTCCTGATATTACCATCTGTGGGAGAAAAGAGATATGTAATCCTGCTTGATGATATCATACGTTACTGTTTGTCGGAGGTTTTTTCTGTTTTTGGCTGGGATACCTTCAATGCATATACTGTAAAGGTCACGCTTGATGCAGAGATCGATATCGACACCGACGTTTCCAAGAGCTTCCTGGAGACTATGATAGAAAGCCTTAAGCAAAGAAAAAGAGGCAACCCGGTTCGTTTTGTTTATGATAATTCCATCCCTGCCGAACTTTTAAAAATTATTACGAAAAGACTTGAAATCAGAAAAGATGATCCCATGAGGGGAGGTGGGAGGTATCATAATTTCAAGGATTTCATGAACTTCCCCAACCTGGGGCATCCGGAACTGGAATATCAACCTCTTCAGCCATTGGGGCATAAGGACCTTCCGCCAAACAGAAGCATTTTAGCTACCATCCGACAGAAGGATATCATGCTCCATTTCCCTTACCAGTCATTTCAGATCATTATTGATCTCTTACGCGAAGCATCGATCGATACTAAAGTAAGATCCATCAAAATGACGATCTACCGGGCTGCCAAGAATTCAAGCGTGATCAATGCCCTGATCAATGCTGCCAGGAACGGAAAATATGTTACCGTTTTCATGGAACTCCAGGCCAGGTTTGACGAAGAAGCCAATATTTTCTGGACAAACCAGCTTCATGAAGAAGGTGTGAAAGTCATTCAGGGTATCCCCGGATTTAAAGTCCACAGTAAATTGCTCCTGATCCGGCGTAAGGAAAACAACAAGAATGTCTTCTATGCCAATATCGGTACTGGAAATTTTAATGAAGATACTGCGAGGGTTTATGCCGATGACAGTCTCCTTACTGCAGATGAAAAGATCACTGAAGATGTGGCAAATGCCTTCCACCAGATGGAAGCCAATTACAGGCCAATGAAATACAAAGCTTTGGTGGTAGCCCCATTTCTTATGCGGAACCATTTCATTAAGTTGATCAACAATGAAATAAAAAATACAAAAAAGGGCAAGGAAGCATGGGTGATCATCAAACTCAACAACCTTGTTGATGAAACCATTATTCGTAAGTTATATAAAGCCAGCCAGGCAGGCGTCAAGATCAAGTTGATCATCAGAGGAATTTGCGTATTGGTACCGGGTGTTAAAGGATTGAGTGAGAACATTGAAGCCATTGCCCTCGTCGACCGGTTTCTTGAGCACTCAAGGGTGATCGTATTCTGCAATGGCGGGAATAATCAATATTACATCACTTCCGCAGATTGGATGATCCGTAATTTCGATAACCGGATTGAAGTTGCCTGTCCGGTCTATGATAAAGCAATCCAGAAAGAACTGATGAAAATGTTAAAAATTCAGTTGTCTGATAATGTAAAAGCCAGGTTGATCGCAAAAAACCAGGTGAATCCATACAAATCGAATGATGAGACGGCAGTCAGGTCTCAATTGGCTATCTATAAGTATTTTGAGGAGATGTTGTAATCGAATTGATAATTGATAATTGACTGACAAACAGGGTGGATGAAGGGGAATAATATCATTAAAACGTCCCAAATAGACAAGAGATTGGTATAAAGACAGATAACTGTGATAATAGCGTTCCAAACAAAGATTTCTCAACTTGAAAGCAAGATTGATTATTGCGAAACCAGAATAAATGAAATCGTTTATCAACTTTACGATTTGACAGAAGAAGAAATAAAAATTGTGGAAGGCAAATGAATTTTAAAAACCCTGTCCCGTAGGGACAAAATATTTATAGAAAAAAGGAATGCCCGATAACCAGAGTCCCATAGGGACGAAATATTAAAATTATAAAAACGAAATACAATCATTGCTAAAACATTCACCCGTAAAAAATATTGAATAATATATCGTCCCTACGGGACTAAGATTGTATGTTGCTAATTTTACTATAACTATCAAGTCCCTGACGGGACTAATGAAATGCAAACACCCTGTCCCATATGGACAAAATATTTATAGAAAATAAGAAAATCCGATAACCAGAGTCCCGTAGGGACGAAATATTTATAGAAAAAAGAAACCCCGATAACCAGAGTCCCGTAGGGACAAAATATTTATAGAAACAAAAGATATACGATAATATAAGTCCCGTAGGGACGAAATATTGATAATCGGCAAAAAAACTATATCGAAACATGGCTAACACATTCACTCAGATATATCTTCAATTTGTATTTGCTGTTCAGGACAGGGTTTCTCTCATTCAATCAGAATGGAAAGATGAACTGTATAAATATATAACCGGGATTGTCCAAAACAACAAACATAAACTTATTACGATAAATGGAATGCCTGATCATCTTCATGTTTTTGTGGGTTACAAACCTCATCAGCCAATACCGGATTTGCTCCAGGATATTAAAGGATCATCTTCAGGATGGATTAACAGCAGGAAATTGATAAATGGAAAATTCAGTTGGCAGGCAGGTTATGGAGCATTTTCATATTCCCATTCTCATATTGATAATGTAGTGAAATACATTATGAATCAGGAACAACATCACAAACAAAGAACATTCAGGGAGGAATATATTGATTTATTGAAAAAATTCAATATTGTTTATGATGAAAGATATATTTTAAAAGATGTTGAATAATATATCGTCCCTACGGGACTTGGGGGTACATTGTCGTTCTTTTCTACAAATATTAAGTCCCTGACGGGACAAAAACACACAGTAAAATGAGATAATCATCAGACAATATTTTAAGATTTATTTCGTATTTTCGAGAAAAAAGGTGAAGAATTCACTAATAAATGTCAGTACAATCCAAATAACTATCAATTATCCATTGTCAATTATCAATTAAAAGAATGGCAAAGAAGATCCTAAGATTTTTTATCAACAAGTACTTTATAACAACGTTGGTTTTCGTTGTGTGGCTGGTGTTTTTCGACAGCAATAATGTGCTTACGAATATGAGAACCCGGGACAAACTGAATGATCTGAAGAAGGACAAGAAGTTCTATAAAGATGAAATCAAAAAAGATTCCGTTCTTGTTCAGAAACTGCTTTACGATACACTTGAACTGGAAAAATTTGCCAGGGAAAAATACCTGATGAAAAAGGATAACGAAGATGTTTACCTTGTGATCGACACTACTGTGGATCCACGTCAATGATCACTCGTACCGAACTATATTTCTTGTCGCTGTAAAAACCCTCCAACTCCTTTATCAACGCTGATTTCATTGAGATCATTGAAGAATTCCTCTCAAACTTGATCAGTATCTGTTTCAGGTAATAATTCATAACCCTTGATACAACAGGATATTCCGGACCCAGAACCCGGTTTCCGAAAGTCTTTTTCAATCTCTCCGCCAGGTCAGTAGCAGCTTTATTCAATAAATTCTGATCTTTATGCTTTAATCTTAATTGTACAAGACGATAAAACGGCGGGTACCTGAATTTTCGTCTGTCAACCATTTGTTGATGATACATTGCCTTGAAATCATTTTCAACCACATCTTTGATCACGATATGATGTGGATTGTAAGTCTGGATGATCACTTTCCCCCGTTTGTTTTTTCTCCCCGACCTTCCGCTTACCTGTGCCATTAATTGATAACTCCGCTCGGCTGCCCTGAAATCAGGGAAACTCAGCATGTTATCGGCATTCAGAATACCTACGGTGCTGACATTTTCAAAATCCAGACCTTTCGTGACCATCTGGGTTCCTACAAGGATATCGATCTTTTTCTCACCAAAATCATCAAGGATCTTCTGGTAGGAATGTTTTGACCGGGTTGTATCCAGGTCCATCCTGGCGATCTTTGCATCAGGTAAAAGGATCGACAATTCTTCCTCTACTTTTTCCGTTCCGAAACCTTTCATTTTCAGGTTTGTTCCTTTGCATTCCGGGCATTTTTCCGGGATCCTTGTCGTATAGCCACAATAATGACAACGCAATTGGTTCTGCTGCTTATGGTAAACGAGAGTTACATCGCAATTCCTGCACATCGGCATCCAGTTGCAGGTCTCGCACTCCACTCTTAGTGAGAATCCTCTCCGGTTCTGGAAAAGGATTGATTGCTCTTTTTTTGCAAGCGCTTCTTCTAATTGTTTCATCAATACCGATGAAAAGTGCGATTTCATTTTTTTCCAGCGGATCTCATTCCTGACATCTACAACTGTGATCTCAGGAAGGTCAAGATTCCCATACCGCTCATTGATCTCAACCAGTTCATATTTCCCTTCCAATGCATTAAAATAACTCTCCAATGAAGGTGTTGCAGACCCGAGTACAGCTTTGGAACCATGAATATGTGCAAGGTAGAGTACACAATCCCTGGCATTATAACGGGGAGCAGGATCAAATTGTTTGAAGGAAGGATCGTGCTCTTCGTCAACGATAACAAGCCCGAGGTTGGAAAATGGCAGAAAAATTGAAGACCTGGCTCCAAGTACAATATCATACGCAGAATCTCTTTCAG
>Ga0247841_10003436_pt1 | contig 29425 bp, 23 predicted proteins | sample LaCruzMarch2015__2_FD_192410 | JGI IMG/M metagenome (GOLD analysis project Ga0247841, IMG submission 192410) | Freshwater microbial communities from meromictic Lake La Cruz, Castile-La Mancha, Spain - LaCruzMarch2015_18m | ecosystem: Environmental > Aquatic > Freshwater > Lake | place: Spain... | reverse complement strand
CACTTGTTGCGGATGTTCCACTTTCACCACTTGTACCAGAAGTTCCATTTTCACCACTAGTTCCATTTTCACCACTAGTTCCAGAACTTCCATTTTCACCACTTGTGCCAGAACTTCCACTTGTACCAGAACTACCATTTAAAGATAAAATAGACCAAGAACCAGATTCAGTGGGTGGAAAATCTCCACTTACATTGGATGTTGCTATATAACTACCATTATAATAATAAACTATATCATTTATATAATATTGGGTTGCACCACTAACCCAAGTTCCTCTATTGGTTAAACTTATACCACTAGTTCCAGAACTCCCACTAGTTCCCGAACTTCCACTAGTTCCAGATGTTCCATTTTCACCACTGGTTCCTGAACTTCCACTGGTTCCTGAACTTCCACTGGTTCCTGAACTTCCACTGGTTCCTGAACTTCCACTGGTTCCTGAACTTCCACTGGTTCCAGATTCTCCACTGGTTCCACTGGTTCCACTGGTTCCACTAGTACCATCAATACCAATATTTCCCCCACCACCTCCACCACCAACAGATCCTAAACTATAACCTCTCCAATCAATCCATAAATTTCCATCAAAATCAGCAACAGTTCTACCACTGACTGAATTTGTAAATCCACTAGATGTTTGATAAATTATAGTAGCTATCGGTGCATATTCTTGTACAATTAAACCTTCTAATTTTAAATTACCTATTTCGGTTTGGGCACCAATAGTAGCTAATTCTAATGTACTATATTCATTTTGACCCATTATAATATGAATATATTCTAATACATCATTAGTTGCAATAACATGATATAAAACATAACTACTATCCACAGGTTCTTGTAATGACCAAGTAACACCAGAATTTTTATTATAAGTAATAAGTCCAGTTGGTCCTGTTAAAACTGGTAGATTATTATTTCCAATTTGCCAATGTATAGTATTTCCAGTTATATGAAATATTTTAGCGGTAAAACCAGTTAAATGTGTGGATATGTCGTGTTGTATATCTTCATCCATTATAGTTCCACCCAAAACAGAATATGATGCATGTTTATCCAAACTACCATCACCTATTGTTATATTTGTTATATCTAAACCAGATATATAAGCTGTTCCAAGTGCAAAATGCCATAAATAATGAGTTGCCGGATCCATAGTCATACCATGTCTCTCATCACCTAAATAAATTAAATTTTCTGATTCAAAATCCCAATAAACAACAGCTACAAAAACTTTATCAAAAATGTAAGATTTATCAAAATTGGTTCCATATGTTAATGTTGCGGTATCATCATAATAAATATAATATTTTTGAGTAATTCCGGATGGAATTAAAATTGTATCACCAGTTAAATTATATTTTACACCTTTTACATATATTTCAAATGTTGTTCCTGTTGGAATTATAGAAAATGTGTGTGCAGTAACATCAAAGGATATTATACTATCTGTATTTGTCCATCTAAAACCATTTGGTTCACCTGTTTCTTGACCTATTATTCCCATAACATCAGTAGTAACAGATGGATAAGAATAAATTTCACCATTATTTCTTGTTTTTAGGAACCCATCAGAATATTGATTGAAATAAATTGTACCACCAGAATTAACATCTAATAATTTACCAATATCACTATTAATATCTAACTTTGAAATATTCGTATATCCAGTCGATCCTACTATAATTTGTTCAGTATTAAATAATCTACCTTGTCCATCAATATAAAATTGTGGATCTTGGTCTAAATGAGCAGAATATGTTGCTAATCTATAATTTGAATGTGGTGTTATAGTAGATATTGTTGGTGATTTTATAAATATTGATGATGATGATACTCTTATCCAATATAATTCATAACCATCTTCTATATGATTAGGTGGATATGTTTTACTCCAATTTAAACCAACTTTTTCCCAGCCAATAGTTCCAGATTTAGTTAAATTACTTGTAGTATCATTTAAATCATTTATTCCAGATGTCATAATTGTCCACCCAGAATTTGTATCGTAATACTCAATTTTTAATGTGAAACCAGATGCACCATCTATTTTATTTAAACCAAAATAAATATTAGCAAATGGTATACATAAACCAATATAAATAGCTGAAGTATTACCTGTTATTAATATTATATCCCCATAATTGGAACTTGCAGAGTCATTTGTTAAATCCAAATAAGTTGGTGTAACTGACACATAATTATCAGTTGTTAAAACTTCATCAAACATAGGTGGTGCAACAGTAAATGAACCATTAGGTAATTGTGAATACGCTGTAAAACTCCAATTATCAAATAAATTGTGTCCTGTTGTATTTTCAAATGATGCATATATTCCATATTCTAATGATGTTTCACCAGTTAAACATGAAATATCTGATGACCAAGATGACCACGTTTTCATATTTCTTGATGATCTCCAAGAAAACGTATCAGTTGTTCCTGTTGTGGATATTTTTATTTCATAATATTTTTGATAAAATTTAGTATATAAACCATTAATTATTAAATCATTTAAACCAGATCCATTTATTTTATCTTTATAAAATGAATGATAATCCATAACATTAGATTGCTTATTAACACCAAATCTACCAATTTCTGAAACAACATATATATCTCTTTGAAAATTATAGTTATATAAATATCTAAAAATACCATTTTCAGATCTATAAACATAATCTTCCCATTTAGGAATACCATTATCGGCTATAACAAAACCCTTATCACCATCAGGAACACCATCAACCATGATATTATTATACATATCATCATTTTCATCTGGAGTGTTATTAATACCAAAAGTGTGAACAAGATTTTGTGGATTAGATGTGTTAATTCCAAAATATCCTTTTAATGGATGTTCACTAAGTCTTTGATAATCACCCATTATAGTTCTACCAAGAGCATCAACATAGAAAGATGGAATTGGATCCAAATATCCAGAACGAACACCCAATCTACGAGACCCATGTAGAGTTACTAAAAAACAAATTGGATTAATTATTGGGTTTGTAATAGTTGTTAAACGTATCCAATATAAATTTTCAGTCATTCCAGTCACTGGTGATATTGTCCAGTCACTCATCATTGAACTATCCCAACTTATAAGACCAGATTGTGTTAAATTGTTTGTTTGATCAATATAGTTACAATTATCAAATGTCATTTCAGTCCAACCACTATATGAATAATATTCAACTTTTAATGTTAATCCTGACGACTCAGTTGATATACCAATATAAATGCTATTAATAAACCTTAAATTTCCAACATACATCAATGATGTAGTACCTGATAACATAATATATCCAGAAGGAAATATTGAAGCTGAATTATATGTTTTATCTTGATATAATGGTAAAGGATCTGTTGTATTATAACAAACAGAAACATTTGTATGCATATCACCAGACACAGATAATGAAGCTCCTGGCAATTGAGGAAAGGCCCAAAATCTCCAAATATCATTTAACGAGTATCCACCCAATTCAGTAAAACGAATTTCTATACCATTATCTAAAACTATCCAGTCTAATGAACAATTTATATCACTAGAATAATCAGTCCATGTTGTACCATAATTAAAGGAAGATCTCCATTGAAATTTAGCTACAGTTTCAGGATCAGTTATTTTTATTTGATACCATCTCAATATTTTTTTATTATACGATCCTCCAACAACTAAGCCATTTACCCCATCATCATTTATATTTAAATATTCAGCGTGTGAATTCATTTCAGATGCAGCCCAATTTATACCAAATCTACCACCTTCAGATAAAACCATGATATTTTTTTTATTGGCATAACTATATGTATATTTAAATTCACCATTTTCGTTTCTATATAAATAATCTTGATATTTTTTATCACCACCGTCAGCATATATTATACCTTTATCACCATCTGTTACCCCATCAATCATCAAATGATTATGTGAATTTAATACATCATTTACATTATCTAAACCATAAATATGGACAATATTTTTTGGTTGTGTAGTATTAATTCCAAGATATCCGTCATTTGTATATTGACTACTAGATAAAATATGATTATAATCACCCAATATAACTCTACCAGCTCCATCCACATAAAATGATGGGTTAGCATCCAAATGAGCACTATAAACAGAAAATCTAGATGTACCACCTAACGAAAGAGAATCTATGACGGGTGCTACCGATGGTATAGTTGTAGTAGTTATTCTTATCCAATATAAATTATAATGAGTGCCTTTATTTTCTAATTGATATGAAATCCAATTTAATTCTTGTCTATCCCATTCAACTTTACCATCTGTTGTTAAATTTTCAGTAAAATCATCTATATTTCCATTTGTTTCTCCAGAACCAATTATAGTCCATCCAGATGGGGAATAATATTCAAATTTTAACGTAATTCCAACAGCGTTTTGACCGTTATTAAAATAAATTGAATTATAAGGTAATTCCCACCCAATGAATATAGCATCATTTAATCCAGATAAACAAGTTTCGAAACCAACGTATGTTGTTGATAATTCATTTGTAACATCTTTATATGTTATTCCTGTTCCGGAATTATAATCTGTGGTTGTTAATATTTCTGTATATCCATTGGCAGAAACAGTTAATGTTCCTTGTGGTAATTGTGGAAATGCCATGAATTGCCATTTATCAAATAAAACGTGACCCGTAGTATTTTCAAATACAACTGTTATAAAATGTTCAATAGTTGTAGAACCTGTTGTAATCGGAATATCAATAGACCAATCAGACCAAGTATATCCATCGTCTCTTGATTTTCTCCAATGAAATTGATCTGGGGTTCCTCTAAAAGAAATTCGAATTTCATATAAAGCTTGATATAATCTATCATACCAACCACCAACACCCATATCATTTAATAATCCATCAACTCCACCTAAATATCTAGCATGATAATTCATCACATTTGATTGTTTATTAATACCCAATCGTCCACTTCTTGATGCAGTTAAAGAATTGTTATTTGTTTCTGGATTATAAACATATAAAAAATCACCATTTTCTTCTCTATATGTTTGAAGTGTCCATTTTTCAGAACCACTATCACCAAAAATTAAACTTTTATCTGAATTAAATGAACCATCAATTAAAATTGCTGAATCTGGATGTATTAAAGTTTCCGATTCATATGAACCAAAATTTTCACCATAAATATGAATTCTATTTGTAGATCCTGATATATTACCTATTTTTAAATAATTTTTACTTCTATCATATGTAAATTCATCAATGTTTAAATTTCCATTAATATATGTATTACCTGAAATTTTTATATTATTTGTAGAATCAACACCTATTGATTTTAAGTTTGAAGTATCACCAGAATCTTTCCAATAAATAAATTTATTATTTGGTAATAACAACCCATCTACCGTCTCTTGTGTGTATCCACTTGTTAAAGCGGTTTCAGTGTCAAATTTTAAAAAATGATTAGGTAATCCGGTTAGAATAGTTCCACCAGATAATGAATTATATTCTTCTTGTGTTAAATGATAATATTTATTATCAACACCCCCACCACCATCCAAACCATCTAATGAATTGTGTAATGATATTCCAGAACTTCCTGATGTTCCTGATGTTCCTGATGTTCCTGTTTCACCTGATGTTCCTGTTTCGCCTGATGTTCCTGATGTTCCATTACCCGATGTTCCAGATGTTCCATCACCCGATGTTCCAGATGTTCCATTTTCACCACTAGTCCCAGATGTTCCATTTTCACCACTAGTCCCAGATGTTCCATTTTCACCACTAGTCCCAGATGTTCCATTTTCACCACTAGTCCCAGATGTTCCATTTTCACCACTAGTCCCAGATGTTCCTAAAAAATTACCATCTTTACCAGAAGTACCTGAAGTTCCAGATACACCACTTGTTGTTGAAGAATCGTCTTCTCTTAGTTGTCCTAAAATTTCATCATATTTTACACCAGACATAACACTTAAATTGTTTTTTGTTTTTTGTATATATTAAAAAATTTTTTTTAATATATACAAAAAACAATTTGAGTATTATTGAAAAAAAAATTTAAGTGTTCTTGAAAAAAATATATACATTAAATAATAAAATTTTCACTTTAAATGGAGGAATATTTTCAAAAACAATTACATCAAATAATAATGATATTATAATTACATTTGATTCACCTCCTACAAATTTTTCAGTATCTAAAGCAAATCTTAAATATGATAAAGATTTTGCTTATAGCTTCACTATGGATGATGGATTAAGACCACAATATACAGTAGCATTTCCACTTCTTCAAAGCACAGGCGGTACATATTCATCAGGTCTAACATATACAGATGGTTGTGGTCATGATGTCAATTTTAAAGCTGGATTATCTATCTATTCTCTTAATTTAGATGGTAATGATGTTCATATAGACATACCATCATATTTAACTTGGTCACAAATAACCGAATTATGTGATTTTGGATGGAACGTTTTTAATCATGGATTTAAAGCTGGTATTGCAACAGGTAATACATATAATGAATATTATGGTGAAGTTACTGGTAATACGGCATATATTACATTAAAAACTGGATATATTCCTATTCATATGGTTGTGCCTAATGGTGATCAAGGTTATAATATTCCAGCTTTAGATAGTGGAGAATTATCTTTAACAGCACAAATTACAACTTTTGAATTATCCGGTGGAACAAAAATAGTTTCTTCTACAGGAGTTGATGTTAGTGATATAAATTTTGATCAATATTGCATGTATAAAAAATTTATATATTGGATAGATGGTAATGTACCAAACACTGGAATAACAAGTAATATCATATCTATCGCTAATAAAAGTAGTGGGATTACTAATTACTGGTGGCATGATTTTTCACATTCAATAATTGCATCTAATGGTAATTTAGATCCAGAAACATTCAATTACTATATGAATTATGTTGAAAATAATTATGGTAAAAATGGTAATGATTCAGTATGGATGGCACCATATCAAGATATATATGAATATCTTTACATAAGAGATAATACAACAGTAACATATACAACCAATGGAAATCAAGTAATAGTAAATCTAGAAAATAAAATAACACCAGATTATTTTAGAACTAATTCATTATCTTTATTGGCATCAGATTCTTCAGCAAATATAATAAATATTCAAATAAGAGGATTTACAAATTATTCATATAATGGGACAGGAACAACTTCATCTCTTATTAATTTAGAATGGTCTCAATCAGTTCTCAATATGGCAGAAAAATATGTATCCTTAGCAGAAAATGATTCGACATTAGGATTATTAGCATCAATAGATAAAGCTCAATATTTTGTAAATCAGATATATATACCTGAAACGAAAACTATATATCAAGCAAGACTTGATGCTATTGTAATTCCAGTTGTTTTACCATATAAATATTTAATAGATTTTGGTAGTTCTTCAAATTCATCCGAAACTGTTTCCGGTATAACTTGGAATAGAACAAATTTATATTTAAGTGGAACAACATCTTATAATTTATCAGAAAGTAGTTTAAATGGTGTGACTGGTTCAGTTTATTTTACAATCATTTCTGGATTTACTAATAAAAGTTCAGGTGGAGCACAGACAAGTGATGATAGTGGTATTTATCCAGATTCGAGAATGTCAGGTATGGTTTATGCAGCATCTACATTAAGACCTATTATTGATATATGTGGTTTAAATACTGGAAAAACTTATAATATTGTTATATTTGGTAGTTCATCAACATCAAGTAATATATCAAATTATACAATAAATTCAACAACAGTATCACTTCAAGTTATAAATAATATGTTTAATACCGTTAATATTGATAATATAACACCCTCTATTGAAGGTAAAATTGGATTAAGTTTAACACCAACATCGACACAAAACATGTACATAAATGTTTTAGAAATTATTGAGAACGGAACAGTTGATATTGGTGCGTATGAATATAATGTTAATATTGATCCAAATGAATAAAAAAAGGACTATAATATGGCAACAATTTATGTAAAATATGATGCAACAGGAAGTAATAATGGTTCAAGTTGGACTAATGCTTACACATCTCTTCAATCTGGTATAACAATGGCATCTTCTGGAACTTCTGATCAGGTTTGGGTTGCTGCAGGAACATATTATCCATCAACTGAAGTTGGTGGTTCTGGATCACTATTCAAATCATTTACAATGAAAAGAGGAGTTCCAATTTATGGTGGTTTTAATGGAACAGAGACAGACTTATCACAAAGAGATTATGCAACAAATATAGTTATATTAAATGGTACAAATTGTTATCACGTTTTCAATAATAAAGATTTAGTATTAACATCAACGGACATATTAGATGGTTTCACAATTTCAGGTGGAACAGCATCAGGTTCAACACCACACAATTATGGTGGTGGCATTTTAAATTACACAACAAGTAGTACTTTAACAAACACATGTTTGATAAGAAATTGTAGATTTACTAATAATTTATCTATTGATAGTGGAGGTGCAATTTATATTAGTAGATATTGTAGTCCAACAATTTATAATTGTACATTTGATAATAATACTACTTTATACAAGGGTGGTGCAATTACAAATATTATGAAATGTAATTTTTATAATAATAGTAAAACATCAGGAACTGGTACATATGGTGGTGGTGCTATACACATCGGAACATCATATGCAACAAATGTAAATAATATCTCCAATTGTAATTTTTATAATAATAATTCTAACGGAATTGGTGTAACTGATGGTGGAAAAGGTGGTGCGATATACACTATAAGTGAACCCGGAACTTTAAATATTGTAAATTGTTTTTTTAGTGGGAATACCGCTGAATATGGTGGTGCAATATTAGTTAGAACTGGTAATGATTCATATAGAGAAGCATCAACTATTAATATAACTAATTGTATAGTTAGTGGAAACACTGCAACTTATGGTGGTGGTATATTTAACGATAATCACAATACTAAAATAAATAATACTAAAATAATAGGAAATTATGCTTTACAACAATCTGGTGGTATATATAACAGATACGGAAGACCTATTATATCGAGTTGTTTAATTACTGGTAATAAAGCGGTTAATTATGGTGGTGGTATGTATTATAACTCTGTACCAGCAAGTACAACACTATCACAAGTTATAAATTGTACTATAAGTGGAAATTATGCTGAAAGAGGTGGTGCTATAGGTATCATATCTAATTCTCAATTATATTTGAAAAATTCAATTTTAAGTGGAAATATAGGAGCAACAAATGGAAATAATTTATATTTAGATTCTTCTGGATGTACAATGAATTTAGATTATTGTCAATATACAACAGGATCAACAGACAATTATATTTATTTAGGTGCAACTTTTACAGTAACAAATTGTACAACATCTGATCCAATATTTGTTGACCCAATAGTACCAACAAGTGAAAATACTCCTAATACTTTAGGTGATTATAGATTAAAAGGAACGTCACCTTTAATTAATGCCGGATTAAATACAAATATTACATTACCTGTTGATATTAGAGGACAACAAAGAAAACTTGGTAATTTAACATATAGTGTTAGGGATATAGGACCAGCAGGTGGAACGATATTTTATATAAATCCGAATTATTTAAATGATGGTTGGAGATATATAGAAGCGTCTAGTGTAGAGGATGAAACAGTAATTAGATGGAGTAATATAACTACAGCCATAGAAACAACCAGTACATCAATAGGTACTGGATCAGGTAATACTTATGCTATAATATCTCAATCTGGATTTACATCTGGAGCAGCATCATTATGTAATAATTTAATTCTAAATACTTTTGATGATTGGTTCTTACCATCACAGGACGAATTAAATTTAATGTATCAAAATCTTTATCTATTTGGAGTTGGTAATTTGTCAAATGTAAGTTATTGGAGTTCATCTGAAGTTAGTTCAACAAATGCTTATAGACAAGCATTTGGCACTGGATTGAAAAGTTCATCATCAAAATCAAATACATATAGAGCAAGGGCAATAAGAAGATTTACTACAATACCAACATACACCTTAACATATAATGGTAATGGATATACAAGTGGTTCTGTACCTAATGGTGGTACATATAACCAAGGGACATCAATTCAAATTCCAACAAATAATCTTCTTCGTGATAGTGATGTATTTGCTTGTTGGAACACATTAGCAGATGGTACAGGTACAGATTATTATACAGGTACAACTTTTATAGTTGGTTCAAATGTTTCACTTTACGCAAAATGGAACACATACACTATAGCATTTTTACCAGATACTCAATCATATGTAAAGTATAAAGAAGAAGTAATGACATCTCAAATAGATTGGTTAATAAATAATAAAATTTCTAAAAATTTAAAATTTGTTGGTCATATTGGTGATTTGGTTCAAGATTGGACTGAATCTACGTCTCAATGGTCATTTGTGCAAAGTGGTATGACAAGATTTATAAATTCTGGAATATCATATTCTGTACTTCCCGGTAATCATGATTATAATGAATTAACAAGAGATAGTGCAATGTTCAATTCATATTTTCCATTATCAACATTTGAATCAATGTCAACATACGGTGGTTCATATGATACAAATAGTGATAATACTTATCATATTGTTAATATCAATGGACATGATTTACTTATATTATCATTAGAATTTGGACCTAGAAGTAATATTGTTACTTGGGCAAATAATATTTTATCAACATATTCAACAATAAATTCTATTATAATTGTACATTCTTATCTAAGATACGATGGTGAATTATTAGCACATTCCGATAATCATGCACCAAGTAATGGATATGGATTGGGGTCTGGACCACCAGATGTAAACGATGGAACAGATTTATGGACTAATCTTGTGTATCCAAATAATAATGTGAAATTTGTAATTTGTGGTCACGATGGTACTGTAACAGTTGGATCCGGATTTCGAGATTCTACACATTCAGATAATAGTCACGTTTATCAAATTATGGGTAATTGGCAATATTTTTCAAATTATCCCGGATATTTATTATTACTTAGTTTTGGTTCTAATAGTGTATCGTTCCGTACATATTCACCATATTTAGGAATTTATAAAACTGATTCGGAAAGTCAAGGGGATTTTTCTTGGAATTGGTAAAAAATAAATTTTCAAAAATGAACTTGATTTTTTAATATATACTTAAAAAAATTGTTATTATGGCTGGATTTTTAGATGAAGGAAAATATATAGAAGTGGTTAATAGTGGTTTAACCATTATAGGATATTCTTGGCCCGGAACACTACCAAGTGATCCAAAATGGAGATTAAAAAGAATTACAATAAATGGTTCTTTAACGAAAATTGAATATGCACTCCCACCAAGAGGTCATAATACTGTTACTGATTATTTTTTATTCAAATGGGATGACAGAACATCATTGTCAATAAATTGGGGATAAAAATTTTTAAACTTTTTGAGTTCTTACAAATATCAAGAATAATTAACTTTTTGGAAATAATGAGTTTTGAGTGACTTTAGTTGCTTTAGAGATTGTGTAAAAACATCGAAGAAACTTATTTTTCAAAAATAAAAAACAAAGAAGGAGGTAATTATGAACACAAACAACTATGGTTTGGTATATCCAAGCTGTGAAATTTTAGTAAATGGCCAAAAACGTAAGTTTTATGGTAAAAACAAAAACAAAGTCTACCTAAACAACGGAGACGAATTTCAATTAAAAGTTTACAATCCACTATCCGATAGAGTCGGTTTTCAATTAAAAATGAATGGTTTTGATACCGATAATGGTTTATTAATTGTAAATCCGGGTCAAACCGCGATTATTGAAAGATTTATTGGTACAAATAGGAAATTGAAATTTACAACCTATGTTGTGGATAAAAATAACCCACAAACAAAACAAGCTATTAAAGATAACGGAAGATTGGAAGTTATTTTTTGGAGTGAATATAAATCGAATTATACTGTTCAACCATATATTCCACAACCAATAAATATCCCATATGTTCCGTATGTTCCGTATGTTCCAATAACACCTTATCCAATAACATATCCTTATTATCAAAATAATTATTGGTATACATCATCCGGAACCGGAAACGGTACAACTTTTAGAACAACAACAAATGATACTACTACATCTAATATTACAGCATCCAATTCTGATTTTGAAGTAAAAGGTGATGTTCAAATAGATGGAAATTTGAATCTTAATGGGAATTTAAATGTTAATGACGAATTAAAAACAAAAAGAGCTAGATTATCTGAAACTGGAAGAATAGAAAAAGGAAACCATTCTAATCAATATTTTTCCCAAACGGAATTTAAAAGTGGAACAATTATTAAAACATATGTTTTTAAATTATTGCCATTTTCTGAAAAGAAAGATGAACCAACACAAACTACATCTAGCACTAACCCATATATTCTTCAAAATCAACCACAAGTTTTTAATAATTCTTATGTTAGATCTGAATATAGAGAATATTGTCCAAATAAAAGATGTAATTATAGAGTGAGAAAATCAAATTATGCATTTTGTCCCATTTGTGGTACAAAAATCGACTAAAAAGAAAAACCCAATCATTTGATTGGGTTTTTTATTACTTGGAATATGAACCTGAAATATCTGGTGATGGTTCTGTTTGTTCAACAATTGGTAAATTGTCTAAACTAAATTCACTTAAATCTGATGATTCCGTTGTTGGTAAATTATCTAGGCTGAATTCACTTAAATCGTTTGATTGTATTATTGATTGTTGATCTAAATTTTCCAAACCAAATTCACCAAATTCATTAACATCATTAACATTACTATCTGATGTTTCATTCACTTTGTTTTCCAAATCCTTATTATGTGATTCTTGTAATTTCTTAATAAATTCACTTCTGAATTTTTTCTGACGATTCTTTATGTTTTGACTATAAGCCAAAACTTTATTTTTTCTTTTTTTATTTGTTTTCGATTTAGGCATTTTGATTAAGATTATTTTTTATTTTTGATAATTCTTCAAAAAATTGATTTGTAAATATTTCGACTATTCTTTCTATAAATTTATTGTATCTAATATCATTACTATTCATCATTTCATTCTTTAAAATTGATTTTGGAATTTTTGACATAAATTTTAATTTTTTATCTGACCTTTTCAATTCTTTAAAAGTGACTTCTTTATTCATGTTTTTAAAAACATCACCGGGATTAAGTCTACTAACAACCAATTCATTTTCAATTCTTTTCATTTGTTCATATGATTCTTTCAATTCTTCTACATAAGACATTGGTGAATCTACACCATTTGAATATGATAAATAAATGATTTGATCTTTAGATAAAATTCTTTTTAAATCTTGATTATTTGGAAATAATATCCATTTTTCATCATCGTTTGATAAATTACAAGGATCAATTGGATTTAAATCAATAATTTGTGTTTGTCTTTCATCATATATTACTTCAAAGGCTTCGAACCCATCAATTAATAATATTTTAATATAATTATATAATTCAATATCTGATATAAAACTAGTCCCAGACCATCCACCACTAGGACCAGACCATCCACTAGGACCAGACCATCCACCACTAGTACCAATACTTCCGAAAACTGTATTATCCGAAGATGTACCGGGATAATATATAGTTCCATTATTTCCTCTCAATTTTTCAAATATTTTGTCAACCATTATATCCAAATAATTTCGAATTTCATCTTTTACAGATAATTGTCTTAATATTCTTCTCTTATCTAAATACCTTTTTTCTTGATAAGAAATTTCTTTTTTTTCTTCTTCCATTAAATTTATTGATTGTTTTTTGTTTTTTGTTTGTTGTTTGTTTTTATTTTTCTGATAATCTTATAAGTACAAATATAGAATAATTTATTATATCTTGATAATTTGCTTCTAAGCCTTCTGATACTTTAACTTTACCATCATTATCTTCTATTTGTTTTATTCGTAAAAGTTTTTGTAGAATTATATCTGTTAAACTACTTATTCTCATTTCTCTCCATACTTCATCATAATCATGATTTTTATTCATCATTAATTCTTTTGTGTTATTTATTTCTGTGGTATAAATATCTATAATGTTTTCATTTGATAAAGGTGTATCAGATGAAAATTTTAATTGAATTATAGCCATTATTGAATAATTTATAATACCAATATATTCAGAATCCACACCGTCGCTAACCATATTTATTTTTTTTATTTCAATACTTCGAATTCTAGACGCTTTTATATAAACCTGATCTGTCAAAGATGTTGGTCTTAATATTCTCCACGATGTTCCATAATCGTTCATTTTATTGATGAACAAATTTTTACATTTATCTACAACTTCATCAAATTGTTTGGATGTATTATTCATTAATTTAAATATATTTTTAATGTATAAAATAAAAAACAAAAAAAGTTTAAAATCTTTTTCATAATAGAAAACGGTTGTTGAATTTTTAATATATAAAAATAAAAATAAAAATAAAATGAGTATCCTTAAACTTAAAGTGCAAGATTTTAATGAAATAGACAGACCAAGAGAGGGGTGGGTTTTATTGGGTTATGATACATCTGGAAATACAAATTTAACTGGTTCGTTGGCACAAATGGATGAATATGGTAACATTTCATATATTCAAAGTGGTGTTACTAGTGTTATAAATGGAACTAGTGGGACTAGTGGAAAAAGTGGTTCAAGTGGTACTTCTAGTTTTGGAACAAGTGGAACGTCCGGTATTAGGGGAAATCATGGTTCTAGTGGAACGAGTGGTTCTAGTGGTTCTAGTGGAAGATCAGATTGGACGGGAAGTTCTGGAACCAGTGGAACCAGTGGAACCAGTGGTAGTTCGGGAACATCAGGAACTAGTGGTACGTCAGGATCTTCTGCAACAAGTGGTAGTTCTGGAACATCCGGAACATCAGGAACTAGTGGAAGTTCGGGAACATCAGGAACTAGTGGATCTAGTGGAACATCTGCTACATCTGGAACTTCCGGTTCTGGTGGTACATCTGGTTTTTTACCTATACTTGGTAATGATTATAATTTAATATGGAGAGATAGTACTAATATTTCAGGATATGGATATAATGCGGTATCTGAATTGAATTGGGAAAAACCAAATTCTATACTTAATATTAATGGAAAAATGAAAATAAATACAGATGGAACTGAAATTTTATTTTCTAGTCTGGCAAATGGTGGGTATGGTAATAATATATGGATTGGTGGTGGAGGTGAATATGTAACAGGTTCGGATTATGAAGGATCATATAATACAGCTTTGGGGGTTAATTCTTTAACTTATAATGATGCTGGTCAGTCCAATACTGCAATTGGTTATCTTTCTTTATATCATAATACCAGTGGTCAAAAAAATTCAGCGGTTGGTTCAAATTCACTTTATAATAATATTACTGGTAATTATAATTCAGCATTTGGTTTTCAATCTCTTAATTCAAATACTACAGGTAGTGGAAATTCTGCATTTGGTTATACGTCACTTTATTTTAATACTATTGGTGAATATAATTCAGCATTTGGATTTCAATCTCTTGATAAAAATATTAGTGGTTCTGAAAACACAGCTTTTGGATATCAATCACTTTTCTATAATACTACAGCTAGTTTTAATTCTGCTTTTGGAACGAAATCACTTAATAATAATACCACTGGAACTGAAAACACATCAATGGGTTATCAATCTATGATTTCTAATACGAATGGTAGTTGGAATACAGCAATTGGTTTTAAGTCTTTATATACAAATACGTCTGGTGGTTATAATTCAGTAGTTGGTCATGAATCACTTTTTACTAATTCCACAGGTAATTTTAATTCTACTTTAGGATATAGATCTCTTAATAAAAATATTAGTGGAGTTGAAAATTCTTCAATTGGTTATCAGTCTATGCTTAATAATACAGATGGTAGTTATAATACAGCAATTGGTTCTAACTCTTTATACACTAATACGTCAGGTGATTATAATACTGCAATTGGTGAACAATCTCTTTATTCAAATCAAACAGGTGACGAAAATACTTCAGTCGGCAGTTATGCACTTTATAACAGTACTTCTAGTAGTTATAATACGGCAATTGGTTCACGATCACTTTCAAATAATACAATTGGTTATGAAAATATTGCCGTTGGCTATAAATCTCTTTGTTTAAATGTTTCTGGTAATAAAAATACTGCTATTGGTTATCAATCTCTTTATACGAATTATAATGGTGAACATAATACAGCTATAGGGTTTCAATCTCTTTATTTAAACACGGCACATGGTAATACGGCAATAGGTTCTGAATCTTTATATAATAATATTAGTAATTACAATTCAGCATTCGGTTATCAATCTCTTTATTCTAATACTAGTGGACAATATAATACTGCATTTGGTTCTGGAACTATTTATAGCAATTTAACAACAAGTCAAATCTCAGCTTTTGGTTATCAAGCACTTTATTTAAATACGGCTGATAATTCTACAGCATTTGGTTTTAAATCTCTTTATTTTAATTCCACTGGTGCTGGAAATTCCGCTTTTGGTTCTATGTCACTTTTTAATAATTCTACGGGAGGTGGAAATTCTGCCTTTGGTTTTCAATCACTTTATACTAATTCTACTGGAACTGGAAATTCAGCCTTTGGTATTCAATCACTTTATACTAATTCTACTGGATCATATAATACATCAATAGGATCATATTCTCTTTATTCTAATAATGGTACATACAACACTTCGTTAGGATATGAATCACTTAGATTGAATCAAAATGGTTATCATAATATAGCTGTTGGTCATCAATCTCTTTTTTCAAATACAAACGGTTATCAAAATACAGCAATTGGTAATTATTCACTTTATACTAATTTAACTTCAAGTGATAATACAGCTATTGGATATCGATCTCTTGTTGAAACACTTAATGGTTATAATACTGCTATTGGATCATCATCACTTGAAAATAATTCTTCGGGTTCACACAATGTTGCTATTGGTTATCAATCACTTGTAACCAATACAGTTGGTCAAAGTAATACTGCAATTGGATCACAATCATTAAATAAATCGTCACAATCTGGTTATAATACTGCAATTGGTTATCGATCACTTTTCAATTATAATAGTTTATCAGATGCTTATAATACTTCGATTGGTGCAAATTCCATGTTAAATCTTACAACAGGTATTAAAAATACATCTGTTGGTTTTGGTTCACTTTTTTTGAGTAGAGATTCTTTTGGAAATACAGCAATTGGTTTTGAATCACTTTATTCTTCAACAGCTGATAATAATTCAGCTTTGGGTTATCAATCTCTTCATCAAAATACTGATGGGGGTGGAAATTCCGCATTTGGTTATCAATCACTTTATAATAATACTACTGGAAGTAATAATGTAGCAATCGGTAATTTGGCACTATCATTTAATATCCAAGGTGATAATAATGTAGCAATCGGTAATTCGACACTTTCAGTTAATACAAATGGTAATAATAATGTAGCGATCGGCAGTTCAGCAAATGTGAGCAATGATGGTTTATCCAACGCCACTGCAATTGGTGCCAATGCTGTTGTTAATGCATCAAATAAAATTAGATTGGGAGATACCGCTGTAACATTAGTTGAAACATCTGGTGCTATTAAATTAAGAATAATAACAGTTTCTTCTTGGACTACACTCAATCAAGTTAATTTACAAAATGCATTGGGGAATGCGAGTACATATGATATAGGATATTTAGTAATGTTATATACCTCAAGTAACAACAAAATATACTTATGTACCCCAATTCAAACTTCTAATCTTTGGAGAACAATAGAATTTATATAAAAAATAAAAATTAAAAAATTGAATTCAACAAAATTTGACACTTTAATGTTCTTCAATAAGGAAGGATATCCATACAATTTCGTTTATGATCCGAGTGGAAACACTTGGTCAGGAAAAATATTTTTTGATGAAAATAGTAGTGATACTTTTAGAACACTATGTATTTATACATTCGAAGATGTTAAGTCTTATAATTTCGAAGATATCTTTGATCTACGTGAATCACAACTTTTTAATTATAGTGGAATGACATTCGTAGCAAAATCATTTGAAAATGAAACCATTACTAAAATAACAAAAGTCAATTCCAGTGATAAATTTTATTCAAAATGGATATTTGGTACAGACTTTGATAAGAAATTTTTAATTGGTCAGGTTGTTGGTTTTAATAATGTTGTTGGAACAGGGGTTGGAAATTTGGATTTTGTTCCAAGTGGTACGACATATTTCAATGTGTTGGGTTCCAGAAAAAATGCTATTTTGGTTCAAACAAAAACAGATAATAGTACATTTGATTTTACTTATTTTTCCGGTGGTACATTATCAAGTTATAATATTATCAAAGTTCCGGATTATGGTAATCAAAAATTAGTTGATATTAACAACCTTAATTATTATAAAGAAAAAAAATTAACAGTTTTTAATAGTACTACAAATGATGGTGTTTATACTTATAATAATTATGAAATATTAAGAAATAGAACTTTTGATTTCATTTTAAGTGGTGTTACACCACAGGTAACAGGGAGTACATTAACTATGGAAATAGAATTGTTCACACAACGACCTGAACTTTATGAGGGTGACGTTAAAATAACCTATAATAATTCTAGTTATACTGGAACAACAATTGAATTTGTAAATGGTATTAATACAAATATTGATTTCACATCAACCGGACAAACTATTATTTTTGAAGATGTCAATGGTAATTATATTGATCCTAATAATCCAACTTTTACAATTACTGGATATTATGATAAACAAACACTCACAACAGATTTTTGTAGTTTCTATACATTAAACGGATTAAATTATATTGAAATAGCTAGTGGGTTTACCGGATATACTTACAATGATAATATAAAATTTACAGCAATACCAAACTTATCTGGTTATACTTTTCATAATAATAGAACTTTTAAAATATTAGATATACTAGGTAATAGATTAAATGTCGATGGATATATAATAACAGAAAGTGGTTATTCATATCAAATAGATAAAGTTTTAAATTCGAGGAAAATAAAAAAATTATATGCTAGTCAAGGGGCGGTTTCAACACCCGATTATTGGAGTGGATATACTGTTTGTTTTTCAACTACAAATAAAATAAATATCAGTCAGGAAATTTTAAATTCCGGTAATACAACATATTTTTATGAAAATACAATTACAGCTTTAAGAAACAAATATAGAAATATGTTTAATAGATATGGATTTGATGCATATCATTGGCATAGTGATCAAAATTATCTTATTTTTGATGGATTGGATTGGAACTGGAATCAATATTTTTCTTGTTCTGCAAAAATAGATGGTATTCCACTTAATGTTGGTCATACTTTAGATTATTATAGTGGAACAACTACTGGTGTAACCGATGTTTTTTATTTTGGTGTAGATGAACAATTAACTAATGAAAAAATACAACTTTTTGAAACTAGTAAATTAGCTAGAAATTTTAAAAATACAATTCTTTTTGATCTCCAAAGGGATTCACTTAATTTCGGAATAAATTTAACAATTGATCAAGATGATTATTATGTACCGATGTCTAAATATAGTACAACCAGTACAACAAATTTAACAATTCAAACCGGAACTACATCCTTTACTGGTGGTACTGGTTTATCTTATGAATCTTCAAATTTTACTGGACAAACAATTATTATATCTTATGATGATACTAATTTTATGATTGGTGATATAACATCATATGATTCTTTAAATGGTAAATTTGTAGTCAATATTACATCAACCAGTGGTAGTGGTAATTATAGTAGTTGGTTTGTTAATTTAGTTGGAATACCCGCTGGAACATCGGGTAATTTTACAATTGATACTATAAATGGATTTATCAATAAATATTATGTAATGTTTGATAAAAAAGGTATAACATTAAGTAGTGGGAGTACAACAAGTGGATATACTTTAACATTAGAAGGACAATTTCCAAATGTTGAAATTGTAAATTTGGAAGTGAAAGTTAATTCTTATTCTACTTATAGAATGGTTGAAAATATAACTAATCACACTCTTGTTATATCGGGTAATGAACTTTATTTGGTAACTGGTAGTACATATAATTATGAATTAACAACCGGAATGATTATTTCGGTTAGTGGTACTAGTCACACATTAAATAATAAACAATATAATATTTTGAGACTTACAGAAAATACAATTCAATTATCTTATCAAGGACCATTTTTTTATGAATATAATAAATTATTACACATTTCTATAAATGAATTTTTAAGAAAACCAAGGGGGACATATAATAAAGATGTCTATTATAGAATGAGTTGGAATGATCCTTATGATAATAGTATTTTCTTTTATGATTATTCAGGTGATCAATTAGCATCGAATGGTAATTTAACATATACTGGTCCAAAACCTTTATTTAACTCCGATTATACAAATTTAGTATTTTTAAAAAGTGAACCAAATACAAATCCGGAAGAAATATCAAACCCGGAATATCAACAAACAATATTTGATGAACTTTTATATCCATTAGAAGAATATAATTCTAATAATTTTTATGATTATCATCCTGTTCCTTTAGAAATATTTTTGGGATTTAATTCACCAGATGAGGGTGTTGTAATTGATACTATGAAAATTGAACAAGTCGAATATACAACTTTTTCTGGAACCACATCAACAACAAATAACTTTTTAATAAGTGGTAATACAATCAAATATATAACAACAAATCCATTTTTTGATTTTCAAAATTTTGCAATTTATAAATATGATAGTGAAGATAATCCACAAACATATGGATTTGAAATTGGTCAAAATATTTCAATGGATTTTTATGAAATAACAATTACTGGTGAAACTTTATGTGATAATTATGAAATTTATAAAATAATTGATATATCAAGGAATGTAATAACATTAGATACAAATATATCATATTTTGACACATCATTGAGTGGAAAAACTTATGAATTTGTATTAAAAGTGGAACCATCTTTAATCGTGACTATACAATTATATGGTCAAACAGAAGTAGAAGATGAACGTTTTGAACAACATTTAAAATTACTTGGTGCTGATTTTGGTATTGATTCATATCCAATATTTGATGAAACAGATATTCAAGATGCTGGTATAGATTTTACTATTTTAAATAGGAAAAGAAAAGAATTATTATCTGTATATCCGGAAATTTATAATTATATAGGTTCTTATAAAGCACTAATCAACGCGATTCATTATTTTGGTTTTGATAATCTGGAACTTTATGAATATTATAGAAATATTAAAAAAACATCACCATTATTTGGAAAATTAAATAAAATTTTGATTCAAGATATTTTTGATAGAAATGTTCCGGGTTGGACATCAAATGAACCATCATCACTTAATTACAAGAAAACAAACTTATTTAATTTACAATATAGAATAACAGATTTTGATGGAACCTATGTAAATTTATATTCATTGGATGAAGTTCAAATAAAACTCACTGGTCTTGTTAAATGGTTAAGAAAAAATATAATACCATTATCTGCAAATATTATGGATTTAACTGGTATTGCCGAAGTTGGAACAACAATGTATATGAATTATAATTCTGCAACTTATCTTAAAAAAGTATCAGTTACACAACAAGTAAACGCTATCAATTTCGATTATATTCAAACATTAAATACCGGAACTGATTATTTAATGACAGTCAATTTTAGAATGATTACTGGATGTACAATGCTAGATTACTGGACAGCGAAAATAAAAACATTCAAACTAAACGAAACAACAAATGAATTGGAACCAGTTCAATATCACGAATTATATAAAAGAGATTTATTATCATATAGTTTCAATGTTGACATAAGTGTAGACCCATATATGTATATTGAAACACAATCTTATAATGATTATGGTTTGGGGTTTGTAAATAATAAATTGTTCAAATATAATGAAGGTAAGGCTTTTATGTTGGTAAATAGTAATTTTAATAGTTTGGATTATAAATATTTCACAACAGATTATGGTTATTATATCATTGATTCTGGTAGATTTTATATAATAAAATTCTAAATATTTTTTTATGAAACATAAATATAGTAATTTTGTAATCGAAAACTTTAAAGAATTTAATATGGCAAATTTGGTGCTTCTTTTAGGAATTTCAGGATCAGGAAAATCGACTTGGATTAAAAACAACAAACCAAAATGGAAAAATACTGTTGTTATTTCTCCAGATGAAATCAGAAGAGAATTAACCGGAAGTATAAATAATCAATCCAAGAATTCTGATGTTTTTCAATTTGTGAAACTTTTGACAATTGATAACTTAAAAAAAGGTAAAAATGTCGTTTTGGATGCAACAAATATTGATACCATATATAGAACCCCATTTGTGGATGATGTTAGTGATGAAGTGGATTTCAAAAAAATAGCACTCGTATTTTATGTTTCTCGTGAAGAAGCTAAACAAAGAATTAGAAAAGATATTGAAAATGGAATTGATAGGGCGAATGTTCCATTTGAAATTATCGACTCACAATATAATAGATATATGGAGTCATTAATCAATCTTCCAAAAGAAGGTTTCAAAATAGTCACATCATGGAATGAAAATTGAACATAATATTGAAACCATTGTTTTATTTGATGATAATGAAAAAGAAATTGGTGAATTAAAATACAAAATAATTGATGATGAAATTGTTCTGATGGGAACATTCATTAATAAGATTTTCAGAGGAAATGGTTACTTTAATATTTTATTCGGGGAACTTGTAAATAATCACAGAGATAAGATTATTTATGTGTGTTGTGTTGAGAAATTTATTTTTAATAGTATTGAAAAATTTGGTTTCAGAAGAATAAATGAATCTATTCCACACTGGGGAATGGTAAGTAATGGTGTGAATTTTAAATATATTCCTAAAATTTGAGCGAATGGTCTGATTTGAACAGAATCTTTTCATTGGAAAAATAAAACACATTACTTTTATGCTACCATCGCATTTATGGTATATATATAAATGTTTTTCCGAAAAGTTTTTTTTATTTAAATAATTGTTGTAATTTTGTATTGTCAAATAACTTTAACTAAATATATAAAAGAAAATGGAAAAGACAGGATTTGATTACAATATAACCATCAGGGTAAAATTTACCAAAGAAGAATTTGATTTACTTTGGAAAGCATTCGAATTTGGGTGTGAACAAAAAAGATATCTCGAACAAGGTGAATTCATGTTTGGTAACAAAAATCGTTTTAATTGGGGTGAAGATTTATTGTTCACAGATAGACAAATTGATAATGCGTGTAAGGCTATTGAATTGAGTCTTAATTGTGAATTTTCAGGACTTTACACTAAGATGTACAATTTACACAAAATGATTGTGGAAGAATATAAAAGAATTACTGAAAATACACAGTCATTTACAAATAATAACCGATCCATCTGATCAAGAAATAAAAGATTATTATTCTCAAACACCAAAGGGTGTTGTTGATAAATTTTTAAATGAAATACGACCATAAATATACCGATTTCAACGAATGGATTGATGTTGTCACAAAATATATTAATACCCTTGATTGGTACAATACCAATAAAATTGAAATAATTACAAACAATCCTGAATGGACAGATAACAGTCTAATCAAAAAATATCAACACGAAAACTCGATATATCAACCGATTGATTGGAATGTTTTTGTTGATATGTTGAAAAAAGAATATACTAAAAGTGGGAATGTTTATTCCATTTTCCGTAAATATGGTTATATGTATAATAGTAATTTTGGTTATATGACTTTGGGTGAACGTTCTAATAAACACAATAGGAATGCTGGTTGTTATCCCAATGGTAATTTGAAACTTTGTTGGGGTTCGTTTATAAGTGAAGGTGAATGGGATAATATAACCGAAGAAGGAATTGGTCCCTTAACGAAATATGATTCAAAAAAACTCACTGATGAAATTTATCCGGATGGGAGTTACAAAGATTAAAAATTTTTTTATTTCATCAAATAATTGTAACTTTGTATTCTAAAAATAAATCACTATGAAAAAATCAGTAGAAAATTTCATTTATAAAAAATTGACAAAAGAACAATCTGAAAAAATGGCAAAATCAATTGTCGATAAAATGAAAAAATTGGCAGAAGATAATTCGAATGGTGATAGAACATCAGTATATCCGTTCACAGTTGGTGCTCTTCAAACTGAAATATCTGAAATTTTGAGACAATCAAAAGTTCCAGTTTGGATTATTGAAGATCATTTAGAAGAATTCAAAAAGGTCGAATAAATTATTTCGATTTGTAAGCCTGATTTAAAGTCTTTTCTATATAGTTACATATGGGTAAGTTTCCATATTTATCGGAAAAATTATTATTACATTTGAAACCCATATTTCTGTAAAAATATAAATTTAACATGTGATTATCAATTTTTATACCATTTGATAATTTATATTCTAATTGGTCATCATCTATATTTTTAAGATTAAATATTGTTCTATTGATATTCATATCAATATTTTTTTCTGCTAATACTGTAAGACACTCTTTAATTGTTTTCATATTTCTATATATTAATTTTCATCTCTTGTTTAGAATTTGTTTGACATTGTTAATAAATAATTTTTAATAAATAATTTTTAATAATATTTTTTTATAACAAAAATAAATTGTAATTTTGTAATCTAAATTTTAAAACTAACTTTATGAAAATTTTACAGGGTGAATCAGAATTGAAAAAATCTACAAAGTACGGTTATGTTACTGTCGAAATAGATGGTTTAAGTTTCAATTTAACACCAGAAGATGTTAAATTAAGATTGTTTGTTGAAGAATTGAAAAATAAAGGGTGGGATTTGAAAGATATTGAAAAGTTTCAGGAATTGTGTGGTGATTTTTTTCAAAGAGAAGAACGTGATTCTAATATTGATTAACAACTATTTTAAAATTTAAACATAATAAAAATGGACGAAATATTTTTAACCGGATTTGGGTTTGATTCTTCAAGTTTAATTAAACCAAATGCAAATTTTGAAAAGTCGGAAAAGACTTTTGTTGACGATTCGAATCGTATTGATTTTTGTAATTTACCTGAATAAGTTATTAAAATTAAAATTATGTTGATTCCTAGAACAAGTGAGGAGTATCTATGTTCACTTATAAACATGTTTAATAATCTTATCTGTTACAATATATCAGATGAATCAGTTTTTATTGATGAATTTATTATTGGAAAAAAAGGTTGTACTATTAAGACATATCTAATACCAATAACGGGTGAAAAATTTATTGCTTTTCATTTGGCCGGAGATGTAATAGATGGTAAAATTTTAACAAAAATCAAAGCAGTATGGTTCAGTAGTTGAATTTATTAAATGGTATAACACACAAAACGTAAAATAAATTTGAATTATTCATTTAAATGTATTAAATTTACATCATAATTAAAAACAACTAGTTATGACATCAGATAAAAATACAATTAAGCTGATTAACGTAAGCGTTATATTATGACGAAACTTTCCGATGGAAATTGGGAAGCAAAATGGGGAAGTTATTCATCTGTGTTATATAATTCAAACAACAGTGGTAGGCTTTGTTCAAAATGTAAATTAGAATTAGAATAAATATTCAACACTATGTCAGAAGATTTAAAAAATATTGGTTTCTATTCACTTTCCGATGATCGTGCCGGATCAGCTTCTGCAATTTCACAAATGAAAAGATGCGAAATGATTATAACAGAATATTGCAATTTTAAATGTCCCTATTGTCGTGGTCTGAAAGATTGGATCTATGGTGACCGTAAACTGAAAATGCTTTCTCTGGAAGAAATCAAAAGGAACATTGATTTATGGTGTGTTCCTTTTCCATTGGAAAATATTAGATTTTCCGGAGGTGAACCTACGTTACATCCAAATATTATTGAAATCGTTAAATACTCAAAATCAAAGGGTATTAAAAGAATCGCCCTTTCTACTAATGGTTCAAATAAACCTGAACTTTATTTCAAATTGGTTGAATCCGGTGTTAATGATTTTTCAATATCATTAGATGCTTGTTGTGCTGATGATGGTGATAAAATGTCGGGTGGTGTTGTCGGATCATTTGAAAAGGTTGTTGAAAACATCAGATATATTTCGAAACTCACTTATGTTACCGTTGGTGTTGTTTTGACACCAGAAAACGTTCAGAAAACTATTGATACCATTAAATTAGCTGATTCATTGGGTGTATCTGATATAAGAATAATCTCCTCTTCACAATGGGATCAGCCTATTGAAGCACTTGGTATGGTTCCTGAAAATTTGATGAATAAATACCCTATCCTTAAATACAGAGTAAATCATTTTAAAAACGGTATTAATGTAAGGGGAATGGTAGAAACCGATTATAATAGGTGTGCGTTAGTTCTGGATGATAGTGTCATAGCCGGTTCACTACATTTTCCATGTGTCATTTATATGCGTGAGGGTGGTGAACCAATTGGTGAGGTTTCTGAAAATATGCGAAAGGAAAGATCGAAATGGTTTGATAATCATAATACTTACGAAGATCCAATTTGTAAAAAAAACTGCCTTGATGCTTGTATTTCTTATTCCAACAAATTTAGAGAACTTCATTAATGTTTGTAGTTTTTACAAAAATGACCTTTTTATTTTAATATATAGAATAAAAAGGTCATTTTTATTATGGAAATATACAAAGTAACAAATCTTATAAACAAAAAAATTTATATTGGTAAGATAAAAAAAGATTATCCTGAATATTTCGGTTCCGGTATATTAATTAAACATTCTATTAAAAAATATGGAATTGAAAATTTCAAAAAAGAAATAATTGATACGGCATTTTCTATTGAAGAATTGAATGAAAAAGAAAAATATTGGATTCAATATTTAAATTCAACTGATTTAACAATTGGTTATAATATAGGAAAAGGTGGTAATGGTGGTGATTTATTTACTAATAATCCGAATAAAGAAGAAATTAGATTAAAATATTCTAAATTGGGAGAAAAAAATGGTATGTTTAGAAGAAGTCATACCGAAGAATCCAAAAAGAAAATTTCAAAACATAAAAAGGGACAAAGATCAGGAATTTCAACATGGAATAAAGGTTTAAAAAAAGAAGATTATTCACCAGAACATAAATATAAAGTAGAACATCAAAAAAGAAAATTAATAAATAAATCAAAAAAAACATATATTGTTATATCACAGTTTGGTAAAATTAATGAAGTATATGGTGTTTTACAAAATTTTTGTAAAGAAAATAATTTACCATTTACAACACTTCGATGGTATATAAACAAAGGTATTATAAAAGAATCATTAAGAAAAAGTTCTCAAAACAGAATCAATTTAATTGGTTGGGAAATAAGGTCATTGAAATACCACAAAACAATAGATCCAAATTTTTTTCCAACATATGTTAAATTAAAAATGAGTGAATCTGCGAAAAAAAGAAAAGGAAAAGCATCAATTGAAACACGTGAAAAAATAGGAATGATTTTAAAACAAAGAAATTGTGGTGAAAATAATATTAATGCAAAAACATTCTATCTTATTTCACCACAGAATGAAAAATTTACAGTGAAGGGACAATTGCCAACTTTTTGTAAAGAACATAATTTGAATGTTAATATAATAAGAAAATGGTTAGATAAAGGTAAAATAGAACCAACCAACAGAAAAAAGAATTTTATTATAAACAATACAAATGGATGGGAAATAAAATCAAGTTAATTTTTTATTTCGACAAAATAATTATATATTTGTAATCATGGAAGAAAATATTATAGATCAAATAAGGAAACCGGGATTTGATTTTCGAAAAATTAAACATGAAGATACCATGGCCTATCATTTCAATAGTGTAAGTCCCGGTGACTTTTCAATTTGTTTTAATGATAAAGTTTTAGATTTTTGGAGTCAAGATTTCAATACTGAAAAAATGGCAACCTTAACACAAGGTAAAATTTATAAAATTTTAGACAAAAAAATTAAACCAAATGTTAGAACGGGCAGTGATACTTGTATTCAAATTTTAAACGATAAAAATAAAAAAGTTTGGATATTGACAGATAGATTCGCATGGCATCCGGAATTGGCTCAAAATTCCATAAGATACGAAAGATTAACAGAAATTTTAAACGGGGATATAATTGATCCTTGGGAAGAAACCGGATGAAATTCTCAATTCAAAAAATAGAAAAAAGGCATATATAGATTGGGTTTTGAAAACATTTGGAGATTATTCAGAACCAAGATATGCCAAGGATGATTATTTTAATGAAAGAGCACCAATAAAATATGTAACTATTAAAAAACTTAATAAATTTTTGAAATTTGTAAAGGGGTGGAATATTATTTGGAATATTATTTGGTATAAAATGTAAATATTAATGTTGATGAACGAACTATAATGAATTATTTACTATCTTACAATAGAAGTGGTAATACTTGGGTCAGATACATTCTAGAATATTTGACTAGTCAACCTACTTGGGGACACGAAAAGTTTGCCATAAGTCAGAGATTCGATAATACACCTATTGTACTAACTTCAACTATACCTATCATAATCAAAAGACACGAAATCATTCCAGATGAAATTAAAAAGAGTGATAGGATTGTTTTCTTGTTGAGGGATTATAAAGAATGTATTTGGAATTCTATGGATTGTAAATATGATAATTTTGAAAAAGAATACAAGAAATATGTTCAACTTTTAGAATTTTTTGAAAATTTTAAAGGTAGGAAGAAACTTTTTTATTACAATAATATTTTTGATGATAGACAGTTTATTGTAACTTTAATACATTTTTTGAGAATGATATTAAATATTCCGAATTTCTGGTTGAAAACAAATGATTTTATTGAAAATATCAAAATACATAAAGATAATTGTTTTTCCATTTATGATAATTCCATAAATACAAAAGATAAAAAATCACCAATGTTATCTAATGATGAATTACAATTTATTAAGGGAATTGTGGATGGAAATTATTATTCTAAATATCTTTTAAAATTTTTATAATGGTTCAATGAATTACCACTACACTAAAGATGTAGTGGTTTCTGGGTTTTCAACCCATCTTTTTTAACGCTTCACAGACAAGATGCTTCTTAGGTTTCATCGAAATGAAACGTTCGTCCACAGAGCCGGCCTCCACGTTCAACAACCGACATTCCATCGGCCAATTTTTTATATTTTTTGCTGCATTTACATCACGGTCATGTTTTTCACCACAAACCGGACACACCCATTCACGAATATCAAGAGTTAATTTAGTATAAATATAACCAC
>Ga0247841_10003434_pt1 | contig 29436 bp, 25 predicted proteins | sample LaCruzMarch2015__2_FD_192410 | JGI IMG/M metagenome (GOLD analysis project Ga0247841, IMG submission 192410) | Freshwater microbial communities from meromictic Lake La Cruz, Castile-La Mancha, Spain - LaCruzMarch2015_18m | ecosystem: Environmental > Aquatic > Freshwater > Lake | place: Spain... | reverse complement strand
GGACCCGGCAGGTCGGCCGGAAACATGGCGCGAGTAGTTCTCAATGCCGTTACAATATCCGATCTCGCGCATCATCTCGATATCGTAGCGCGTCCTCGAGGCTAATCTCTGGGCCTCAAGAAGTTTATTATTAGAATTCAACTCCTCGAGCCTTTCGCCAAGTTCTCCTTCGATAGATCCGACCGCCGACTCTATCCGCTCCTTCGTGGTGACGAAATGTTTTGCCGGATATACGGCTATCTTCCTCACCTCCGACATGGTATCCCCGGTAAGAGGGTTTATCTGATATATCCGCTCCACTTTTTCGTCAAATTGCTCAACCCTATAAGCGGTATTCATATAAGCCGGAAAGATCTCTATCGTATCGCCGCGCATCCTGAATGTCGAGCGTTTAAAGTCATAATCGTTTCTTTCATAATGTATCTCGATAAGTCTTCTGGCTATATCATCTCTGGATATTTTCTGGCCCTCTTCTAAAAAAAGAAGCATCCGCCCGTATTCTTCCGGAGATCCGAGGCCGTATATGCAGGAGACGCTGGCGACTATTATGCAGTCGTCGCGCGACATGAGCGAACTAGTCGCGGAAAGTCGCAAGCGATCTATATCCTCGTTTATCGAGGAGTCTTTTTCTATGTATATGTCGCTATGCGGAATATAAGCTTCGGGCTGGTAGTAATCATAGTAACTTACGAAATACTCTACGGCGTTTTCCGGAAAGAACTCTTTTAATTCGCAGTATAGCTGTGCCGCCAGGGTCTTATTGTGCGATATGACCAATGCCGGCTTCCCGGCGGCTGCAATTACGTTTGCCATCGTGAAAGTTTTACCGCTGCCGGTCACGCCCAGGAGGGTTTGGTATTTTATGTTGTTTTTAAGATTTTCGGTAAGCCGCGCTATTGCCCTTGTCTGGTCGCCGGCTGGCAGGAATGGACTCTTTAATTTGAAAATCGCCATCAAACGATCTCGAGCGATAAGTCTATCGACCTCACTGACGAAGTCAGCGAACCGGAAGATATCATGTCGACTTTCGTTTTGGCATACTCTTCAATATTATCGAGTGTAATTCCACCCGAAACTTCGATAAGAGGCTTTGCATTTGACAGTCTTCTTATCTCGACGCACGCGCGCGCGTCAGACGCGCTCATGTTGTCGAGCATTATAATGTCCGGCTTTCCGGCCAGCGCGTCATTGAACTCCTCTATATTAGAGACTTCGATCTCGATAACTGTCCCTTTCAAATTTTTCTTCCGGGCTTCCTCAACGAGTTTTTTTAACTGAAATTTTTCATTTTTCATTTTTAATTTTTCGCTTTGCTCTTTTATGTGGTTATCCTTAATCAGGACCTGATCATACAGCCCCATCCTATGATTATAGCCTCCCCCCGTATGAACGGCGTATTTCTCAAGATATCTAAGGAGCGGAATAGTTTTACGCGTATCGACGATCTTCACGCCGTACGGTTTTACCTTGTCTACCAGCAGTTTTGTTTTTGTAGCTATACCGCTTAAGAACGATACGAAATTAAGCATAGTTCTCTCGGCTCTCAATATCGAAGCGGTATGCCCCTCCAGAAAGACGAGTTCCTTGCCGGCTCCGACGAAATCGCCGTCATTGCAATTTGGCTTGAAGCGTACCGAATAGTCTATGGAAGAGATCGCCTGTTCTGCTATATCAAGTCCGCAGGCGACGCAATCTTCATTGGTGATGATGCTCGCCTTGGAGCTGGAAAGTTTATCGATAAGCGCCGACGTGGTTATGTCGCCTGAGCCTATGTCCTCTTTAAGGGCAGCTTTTATTATCGGCAGTATCCTTGCCTTTTCAAGTTTCATATCTATAACGCCTTAAGATTATCTTTAAGTTTTTTAAGCTGCAGCTTCAACTCGCCGACCTGCATCCTTTGACTCTCCACGACTTCTTCGGGGGCTTTCGAAGTAAAATTTTCGTCCTTAAGACGGGATTCCGTCGCTTTTATGAGCCCGTCTATACGAGCCTCCTCTTTTTCGAGTCTCGCGCGCTCCTTGCCGAGGTCTATCAATCCCTCAAGGGGAACATATATTTCTATCGAACCGATTACGCTCGTTGCCGAGCCCTTCGGTTTTTCCTTATTTTTTGATACTATTTCCGAGACCTTTGCCAGGCGTTTTATCATATCGGCGTTCTCATTTATAAGTTTTTCGTCCGCGCTGTCGTGGGCGTTTATGATAGCGGATATTCCAGCGCTTTGAGGTATGTTCCACACCGCCCGGATATTGCGCAGGGCTACGATGATGTCTATCAGTTTTACCATGGATCGTTCCGCCTCAGTCGATATTATCTTTTTTTGGACGTGAGGCCACTTGCTGATCATTATAGAATCGACAGCGGAATCTTTCTCCCGCGGAAGCCTTTGCCAGATCTCCTCGGTAACGAAAGGCATTATAGGGTGGAGCATCCTCAAACTCTTTTCGAGCACTTTGTAGAGTATTATCTGCGTCTCGCTTTCGGAGATGTCGGATTTTGCGATCTCAATATACCAGTCGCAAAATTCATGCCATAGAAATTCGTATATGGCGTTTGCCGCTTCGTTAAACTTATACCTGTCGATATAGTCTGTGACGAGTTCGAGCGTCGAGTAGAATCTTGACAGTATCCATCTCTGGGGTAGCGTCAGCCTTGAAGCCTCAAAGAAGACACAGAGATCGGCGCCTACTTTCTCCGGATTTAAATTAAGCAGGATAAAGCGCGAGGCGTTCCATAATTTATTTGCGAAATTTCGCCCAAGCTCAAATTTACCTTCCGACAGGTATACGTCCTGCCCCTGGGCCGTTATCGATATTATGCTGAATCTGAGCGCGTCGGTCCCGTATTTTTCTATCATATCGAGCGGGTCTATGACGTTGCCAAGAGACTTCGACATCTTCGTTCCGGTTATATCCCTGACGGTGCCATGTATGTAGACGTTCGCAAACGGCGCTTTCTTTTGAAACTCGAAGCCGGCCATGATCATGCGCGCTACCCAGAAGAATATTATCTCCTGCGCCGTTACAAGCGAATTGGTCGGATAGAAATAATCCAATTCAGGGGTCTTTTTAGGCCATCCGAACGTCGAGAACGGCCAAAGCCATGAAGAGAACCATGTATCGAGCACATCGGGATCCTGCTCCAGTTCGGTCGAACCGCAATCCGGGCACTTATCGGGCCTTGTTCTGGAGACAATCACCCCCGGATCTTTTTCGTTTTTTTTCGTTACTTTTAAATTTTTACTTTTTAATTTTGAATTCGCAATTCCGGTATCGACGCATTTCTTGCAGTAATAGACCGGAATACGGTGCCCCCACCATATCTGCCTGGAGATGCACCAGTCCCTTATATTCTCCATCCAGTCGAGATAGACTTTAGTCCACCGTTCCGGGTAAAATTTTATGTCGCCTCTTCTTACGGCTTCAATAGCCGGCTCTGCCAGAGGTTTCATGCTGACAAACCATTGAGGCGAGAGCCTCGGCTCGACCATGGTGTGGCAACGGTAACAATGGCCTACCGCATGCCTATGAGGTTCGGATTTTATGAAAAGGCCGCGAGCTTTAAGATCCTCCAGTATAGCTTCGCGCGCCTCGAGCCGGTCCATTCCTTCGTAATCCGGCCAAATTCCGTTTATCGTGGCGTCACCATTCATAATGTTTATTTGTTCAAGGTTATGTTTTATGCCGAGTTGAAAATCCACAGGGTCGTGCGCAGGGGTGACTTTAAGGGCCCCGGTTCCGAATTTCAGGTCTACCATCGGATCGAAAATAATTTTGAGTTCGCGGTTCAAAATAGGCAGAAGTACCGTTCTGCCGGAAAGGTGCTTGTATCGTTTATCCTTTGGATTTACCGCTATGGCGACGTCGCCGAGCATCGTCTCGGGCCTTGTTGTCGCGACTATTATGTACTCCTCCTTTACCGCTCCCTTATCCTTTACTTCCAATGCTTTTATGGGATATTTTACGTGATACAGCATCCCGTCAACATCTTTGTGCTGGGATTCTTCGTCCGAAAGAGCGGTCTGACATCTCGGGCACCAGTTAATTATGTAGTTGCCGCGGTAAATCAAGCCTTTTTCATATAAACGAATAAACACCTCTAGCACGGCCTCGGAAAGGCCTTCATCCATGGTAAATCGGGTCTTATCCCAATCGCATGAGCAGCCCAGTTTTTTCAGTTGCTTGATTATGGTAGACCCGTAATCATGACGCCATTTCCATACCTCTTCTATGAATTTATCCCGCCCGAGATCCTGCCTTTTAATTCCTTCCTTGGCAAGTTTTCGCTCCACGACGTTCTGCGTAGCGATCCCGGCATGGTCGGTCCCCGGCACCCATTCGGCCCGGTACCCCTGCATCCGTTTAAATCTTATGAGTATGTCCTGGATAGTATTATTGAGAGCGTGGCCCATATGAAGTATGCCGGTTATATTGGGGGGCGGGATGACTATTGAGTATGGTTTTTTGGACGAGTCTGGTTCGGCGTGAAAAAATCCGCGCTCTTCCCACGTTTTGTAAAGCCGGTCCTCTACTTCTTTAGGATTATACGCTTTGGGGAGTTCTTGCATTTTATTCTATGAATTTGGACAAAAGCGCCATGGCTTTTTCGTTGTCGCTAGTAGAGAGGACCATCTTTGAGAAGGTCCCCCCTCCGGAGCCGGATGAGTGGCTTGATGTAACATACAGGCAATTCATATCGACCTTATTCTTACCGAGTTCCATTGTGACTACTTTAAGCGCTCCGGGTTTATTCATGATCTCAATAAGCAGCACTTCCATCTCCGCTACCGACTTGTATTTTTTTTCCTTCAATTCTTTTACTATGCCGAGATTGGCGTCCGTTATAAGTCTAAGCTTTGCGGTATCCCCTATTTCATAACCGGCTATAGCCTCAATATTTACGCCTTGATTGGCCAGCATGGTAGCGATGTCGGCCAAAAGCCCGACTTTATTTTTTGTCGTTATAACTATCTCTTCGCCAAGCGTAATGCTCTTTATCATGCCTCACCTCGCTAAAAGGGGTCTCGTCCCTTTTATTTTTTTGAATCCTTCATCAATTTGTATTCTACCGAGTCGACGAGCGCCTGCCATGAGGCCTCGATCACGTTTTCCGATACGCCTATAGTCCACCAGGAATCATTCTTGTCCTGGGACTGGACCAGAACCCTGACTCTTGCGGCCGTGCCCTGTTTCTCGTCAAGCACCCTTACCTTGTAATCGGTAAGGTGCATATCTGCAAGTTTGGGGTAGAACTTTTTGAGCGCCTTTCGGAGCGCGCCGTCAAGCGCGTTAACGGGGCCGTCGCCAATAGAAACCGTGTTTTCCAATTTCTTGCCGACTTTAAGCGCGATCGTCGCAACGCTTGTCATCTTGCCGCCCGACTTTCGATCGATCACCACGCGAAAGCCTTTAAGTTCAAAGTATTCCGTAAGCTTCTTCATCACTCTTTTCATTAAAAGTTCCAGGCTCGCTTCCGCGGCCTCGAAGTGATAGCCCTTATTTTCAAGTTCCTGCAGCACCTTAAGAATCTGCTTGGATTTGTCCGGGTCTTTACCTATGTCAAGATCTAACTCCTCGACTTTTTTCAATATTGTAGATTTTCCGGAAAGTTCCGAGATCAAAAGCCTTCGCCTGTTTCCTACCAGGTGAGGATCGACATGTTCATACGTGCGCGGGTTCTTAAGTATAGCGTTTACATGAACTCCGGCTTTGTGCGCGAAGGCGCTGTCGCCTACGAAAGGCTGATTATCCTGGAGTTTCATATTGCAGATCTCCGCGATAAAACGCGAGACCTCGGTTAGCTCCGTAAGAGCAATGCTCGAAATGCAGTCGACGCCCAGTTTCAATTTTAGATTAGCGATAACCGATATAAGGTTTGCATTGCCGCATCTCTCCCCATATCCGTTTATCGTCCCCTGCACCTGGACGCATCCGGCCTGGACGGCGGCTATCGAATTCGCCACCGCCATCTCCGAATCATTATGGACGTGGATCCCGATCGGCGTCTTGATACACCTTCGCACCTCTTCGACTATTTCGAACACACGCGAGGTTATCGTCGCACCGTTAGTGTCGCACAGAATTATTCTTTCGGCCCCCGCATCTTCTGCGGCGCTAAGGGTTTTTAGGGCATATGCTTTATTGCTATTATATCCGTCGAAAAAATGCTCAGCGTCGAAGAATACGGTTTTGCCCTGAGATCTCAGGAAGCGTATCGACTCTTTTATCATTCTCAGATTTTCTTCCAGAGAGACTTTGAACACGTCCGTCACATGAAGATCCCAGGTTTTACCGAATATCGTTATATATTTCGTGCCGGAAGCCACCAGGCCTTTCAAGATCTCATCTTCAGACGCTTTAGCTCCGGATCGGCAGGTGCTGCCGAACGCGACCAGACGCGACTTCTTGCAGAGTCTCATTTTGGCGGCCCTCCTGAAGAACTCCATATCCTTAGGATTGGCGCCGGGCCATCCGCCTTCTATGAAGTGCACGCCCAACTCTTCGAGCTTTTCGCAGATCTTAAGCTTGTCGTTTACCGAGAAAGATATGCCCTCGGACTGCGCCCCGTCCCTCAGAGTGGTGTCGTACAGCTCTATCTTATTTATCACTTTTTCCCCAGTCCGAATTTATCGTGTATAGCGCGGACCGCATCTTCACCGCGCTTCTTCTCGACTATGCAGGAGATCTTTATTTCGCTGGTCGATATCATTCCTATATTTATGCCGGCCTCGGCTAGCGCCTCAAACATAGTGGCCGCGACTCCGGAATGGCTCTTCATGCCTATGCCTACGATAGAGACCTTCGCGATATGGCTGTCGGATGTAACATCCCCGGCATCTATCTTCTTCGATATTTCCTTGGCCACTTTAACGGTCTTTTCCAGATCCACACCGGGAACTGTGAAGGATATATCTGTAGCGCCCGTTCTGGATACATTCTGCACTATCATGTCTACGTTTATATTGGCCTTGGCTATGTCCTTGAACACTTTCGCCGCTATACCCGGCTTATCCGGGACATCGCATATAGTGACTTTCGCCTCGTCTTTATTGATCGCAACCCCGGAAACTACAATGTCTTCCATTGCCTTTACCTCCTTGGAGATTATAGTGCCTTCTTTTTCGGAAAAACTCGACCTGACATGTATCGGAACTGAAAATTTCATCGCAAATTCGATCGAACGCGGCTGGAGGATCTGTGCTCCGAGCGAAGCGAGCTCGAACATCTCCTCATAACTAAGCCTGTCGATCTTTCTCGCGTTTTTAGCTATCCTCGGGTCGGTTGTATATACGCCTTCGACGTCGGTATACATCTCGCAGGACTTGGCTCCGAGCACCTTAGCCAGCGCAACGGCGGTAAGGTTAGACCCTCCACGGCCTAGCGTGGTTATATCGTTCTTTTTGTTGACGCCCTGAAACCCGGCCGCTATAACTATCCTTGATTTGAGTTCATCAACTATTCTTTTTGCGTTTATATCGATTATCCTGGCCTTCGTAAAAGAATTATCCGTTAATATGCCGACCTGCGCTCCCGTGAACGATATCGCGTCCTCTCCCAATTTATGGATAGCCATTGCCAGAAGGGCGCATGAGACCTGTTCCCCTGTCGATATTAGCATGTCCAATTCTCTTTCTGAAGGGGTTTTGGTGATCTTTTGCGATAATTTTATCAGGTCGTCGGTGGTATCGCCAAGGGCCGAGACTACCACCGCCACATCATATCCGGCGCGCTTCGTTCTAACGACGCGTTTGGCCACATTCTGTATGCGCTCAATATCGGCTACCGACGTTCCGCCGTATTTCTGCACTATAATTTCTTTTGCCATATATTCTTACCTTTTTCCCTTTATTAAAAATTCCGTCAGCGCCGCGCCGGTCTTAAATTTAATTTTTGAACTCGCTGCATTCTTCTCATTGAACATGTCGAACCCGCTCTTCTCGCAGCTCGCGCCCGCCATCGCGAAAGGCGCGGGGTCTGAGACATGCGTCTTAAGTTTTACAGGAGTGGCATGATCCGAAAGCACCATGATCCTGTGATCTTTAGAATTTTTCAAGTGATCCCAAACCGCCCCGACCACAAATTTATCAAAATTCTCTATCGCCTTTATCTTCTCCCTCATATCGCCGTTATGCCCGGCTTCGTCGGGAGCCTCGACGTGTACGAATACGAAATCCTTGGACTTAAGGGTGTTCACGGCATATTCTCCCTTGCCCTTGTAATTTGTATCGTAATAACCGGTCGCCCCGGGAACGCTTACAAGATCAAGGCCCACGAGTTTTCCTATTCCATTGACCAGGTCTACCGCGGAGATCACCGAACCGTCCATGCCGAACATACCTTTGAAACTCGGCATATTCGGGTTTGTGCCCTGCCCCCAGAGCCATATCATATTCCCGGGATTTTCTTTAAGGTCCACCCTGACCTTATTTATTTCATGCTTTTCAAGTAGAGTTCTCGAATCCTTCATGAGGCCAGCTAAAAGATTCGACCCTTTACCCTTAGGCAGATTTTTAGATATAGATTGCCCTGATATATCATGCGGAGGAGTGCATTTAGTCTTCATAAGTTCATTTATCTCTACGGCTGAGCGAGTCTTTACAACCACAAGGTTGCGATAACTTTTTCCGTGATAGAATTTAATTCTGTCCGTGCCGAGTTTTGAATCAAGAAATTCCATAAGCTCTTTCGATTCCTTCTCCGTTATATGGCCGGAGCTGTAATCGGATAGGATATCGCCGTTCGCCGTTATGAGGTTGCACCTGAACGCCACCTCATCCTCGGCTATGTCGATGCCTATATTGGCGGCTTCAAGCGGACCCCGTCCGGTATAATAAAGCTTCGGATCGTAGCCTAAGATAGAGAGATTGGCGATATCGCTTGCCGGTTTCATGCCGCGAGGAACGGTATTAACTAGCCCTATCATCCCGCTTTTGGCGATCTCGTTCATATTCGGGATCTTGGCGACTTCCAGAGGCGTTCTATCTCCGAGTTCCGGAATGGGACGGTCACTCATTCCGTCACCTACAAGTATTGCGATCTTCACAGTCCGATCTCCTTCAGCACGATATCCAACTTAGCGTCAAGCACTTTCGGCTTCTCGATACTCGAAATGGCCCGATCCGGATCCTTAAGACCGTGGCCCGTAAGGACGCAGACGATCTTCGCCGGTGATTTAAAGTAATTATTCTTCGCCAACTTGATGATCCCTGCAACACTCGCTGCGCTGGCTGGCTCTACGAATACTCCCTCTTTCGCCGCGAGCATCTTGTACGCGCTTATTATTTCGTCGTCCGATACCATGTCGATAAGCCCGCCCGATTCATCCCGCGCATCGGTAGCCTGCTTCCAACTTGCTGGATTCCCTATCTTTATAGCTGTCGCTATGGTATGCGGATCTTTCACCGGATGACCTAAAACTATAGGGGCGGATCCTTCAGCCTGGAATCCTAACATCTTTGGCAATCTCTTTGACAGCCCCTCTTTTTTGTACTCTTTATAACCCTTCCAGTATGCGGTTATATTCCCAGCATTCCCAACGGGTATCGAATGAAAATCAGGCGCATCACCGAGATGATCGCAAATCTCGAACGCACCGGTCTTTTGCCCTTCTATTCTGTACGGGTTTATCGAATTAACCAGGGTGATCTTATGTTTCGCGGTTATATCTCTGACGAGATTTAGGCAGTCGTCGAAATTTCCCTTTATCGCGACGACCTTTGCGCCGTGTATCATTGCCTGCGAAAGCTTACCTAGAGCGATAGATCCCTCAGGAATAAGGACTACGCACTTAAGTCCGGCCCTGGCGGAGTATGCGGCGGCCGAAGCGGATGTATTGCCGGTCGAAGCGCACATCACGGCTTTAGATCCTTCCTCAACGGCTTTAGATATCGCCATCGTCATGCCCCTGTCCTTGAATGATCCTGTGGGGTTAAGCCCTTCATATTTCAGATAGACCTCAATGCCTTTACCAAGCATTTCGCTTAAAGAACACGCGTATAAAAGCGGAGTATCGCCCTCGCTTAAAGTAACTACCGGAGTCTTGTTGGTAACCGGAAGGAATTTCCTGTATTTTTCTATTATACCATTCTTCATATTCTCTCCTAGCCTTCGACTCTTACGCGGACAGATTTCTTTCTCATCATGCCCAGTGAGTCTATCTCCTTCAATGCCTTCCGCATGTCGCGCTCCAGAGCCTCGTGCGTCATCATTATTATCGGCACAACGCTCGAAACTTTTCTCTGCTTTTGGGTGACGTGGGCAATGCTTATCTTATATTTTGCCAGTATGCCGGAAACTTTCGCCAAAACCCCCGGCTTATCGATCGCCGAGAACCGTATGTAGTGTTTTGCTTTGACATCGTCCATTTTCTTTATGCCGCCGATATCTTTTTTAAACCCGACGCACTTATTGATCTTGCAGCATCCACCCGAAAGGTTTTTGGCTATAGCGATTATGTCGCTGACTACAGCGCTCGATGTAGGGCTGGCCCCGGCGCCTTCGCCGTAAAAAAGGTTTTCGCCTATCAGGTCGCCTTTAACAAATATCGCGTTATATACGCCTCCTACGTTGCTCAGTAAGTGTGACTGAGGTATCAATGTCGGATGAACCCTGAGTTCCAGAAGATCGCCCGACCTCTTGGCTATAGCCAGAAGTTTAATGGTGTACCCCATCTCTTTCGCGAACTCGATATCGCAAGCATCGATATCCGTTATACCTTCCGTATATATGTCGAATGGCTTTGATTCAAGACCAAAACCCAACAGCGCCAGTACGGATAACTTGTGAGCGGAATCTCCGCCCGATACATCAAGATAAGGATCGCGCTCGGCGTATCCTTTGCTCTGGGCTATGGTCAGGGCGTCATTAAACGACAGACCGTCCTCCGCCATCCTGGTAAGTATAAAATTGCTTGTACCGTTTATTATGCCGTAGACCAGATCGATATGGTTGGCTATAAAACCCTCTTTCATAGCTCTTATTATAGGTATACCGCCACCCACCGATGCTTCGAAACCGACGCATAAACCGAGTTTATTGGCGAGATCGAATATCTGGGCCCCGGAATCGGAGAGGAGCGCCTTATTTGCGGTGACTACATGCTTTCCATGCCGGAGAGCCTCAAGCACGATATCCTTTGCAGGATTTATTCCTCCTACAAGTTCGACTACAACATCTATCTTAGGGTCGTATAAGACCTTACCAATCAGTTTTGTCAGGATTTTTTTCGATACATTCACGGGCCTTTTCGTCTTAAGGTCCTTATCGCAGACCCGGACGATGTTTATGTCGATACCGGTCTTCTCTCTTAAGAACGCGCGCCTTGAAACGAGCGCCTTAACGACCCCTGCGCCTATCTTCCCGAATCCCACGATCCCTACATTGATTTTTCTCATATATCTCTCTTTTTAAAGACGGAAGACAAAAAACTTATATGGTCGGGTCTACTTCGCCGTCGCATCATAAACTGACTGTGGCTTCGTAGAACCTAACCGACCGTTAAATTTCTGCGAAGCTCAAAGCTGAAAAGCTTTGAGCGAAGCAGAATGGTCGGGTCTACTTCGCCGTCACATCATAAACCGACTGTGGCTTCGTAGAACCTAACCACCGACCGTTAAATTTCTGCGAAGCTCAAAGCTGAAAAGCTTTGAGCGAAGCAGAATGGTCGGGACGGACGGATTTGAACCGTCGACCCCTTGCACCCCAAGCAAGTGCTCTAGCCGGGCTGAGCCACGTCCCGTATAAATTTTTTGCCTTCCTCTTTTCTGTCATAGGACAAAATAACAGGATTATTAAGTGAGATATTATACCAAAAAAGAGGCTTGAAATGGAAACAAAAAAGAGACCCTTTTTCAAGAGCCTCTTTTATGATTGCTTAGAGAACGATACGTTTTACCGCCTAAGCGTGTGCCTGCCCTGCCGTAAGCCCTACCATTAAAAAAGCCGCGCCGACCGCGACCATCGCCGCCACCACCAATATTCCAAAATACGCGCATAATGTTTTCATCGTAGCGCCCTCATTTTATTTTTGAAACTCTTTTATTTTACTTCTCCCTTTACAAGTATATACACGGCATACCGCTGAATTTTTAGTACAGCATTCTGCCTATTTCATCTCTAACATTTGGATAGCCGAAGCGGCTGTCAAAGGTAATCCGCACATAAAAAAGAGACTCTTTTTAAGAGTCTCTTTTGTTTTTACTTAATATATTAAAACTTAGCCTGTTTTTCTGACCACCAACTCTTCCTCGGCTAATATAGCCTCGAGACTATCGGGATAATTCTTCAGCACTTTTCTGAATGCTTCTCCGGCCTTAACCTCATCCTTGATCTTTTCTTTATAGATAACCCCTATAGCGGCCTGAGCAATGCTTGCGAAAGGCGAATTCGGGTATTCGTCCAGAACCCTGCCAAAAGCCTTTACTGCCTGCACATGCCGCTCCATATATTCATAGTAACTTCCTATATATAACAGAAATTGAGGTCCGTACTTAGGATTCGGGTGCTCATTTACCATATTCTCTAACAATTTTATCGCATCCAGGTGTTTTGAATCATCGCCTGATTTAAGCGCCTCCTCTATTTTGCGGACTGCCAGCTCAAATTCTTCCGGTATATCACGCGGCTTCTCGTCGGAAATATATATGGCGCATGGCGCGAGAAGCTGCTTTACCCTGTCCGGCGTATTCTTTATCATAAGTACGACTTGCGGTTTTTTTCCGATCCGGTACAACTCCTCAAGGCGAGACCACTCCTCGGCCATTATTCTATCCGGCTTATCCGGGATCCGCCCTATCGCCATCTCGGTCTTTTGGCCCGGACCGACATAGACCGTATTGCTAGCCAGAAGCATCTTTTTAGGCTTGAAATTGCTCGAGACTTTAACTTTGCCTTCCACAACAGCTATATCGGTCGTCGCACTCTTATCCCTGGAAACATCGACCGAGAACTTGGTCCCAAGAGCGACCGCCCTGCCAGCATCAGTGTCTATTATAAACTTAGAGCCCTTAAAACCCTTTTCTATGTCTATGAGCGCCGTTCCTCCAGCAAGTTTGAATGCCGCGGTTCCGTGTCCGAGCCTCGGGGTAAGTTTCGCTATTTTGAAGCTGGAATTCTCCTTGATCCTTACGGAGTATTTTCCGGGTAGAGATATATCGATTTGGCCGCCGGATCCGGTTGTGATAATATCCCCCGCCTTAAGTATATTGCCGGGCATAAACGTTTTGGAGCTTCCGCCTTCTGTCGTTTGGATCGTAACTCCCCCTATGCCCGATACCGAAATAGGGCATAGCGGCTGCGCCCCGTATATATATAACCCTATTGAGAATACGACCGCAAAAGAAGCAGCGACCCTGACAAACGCAGGCATCTCCGGTATTATGACATAGCGTATGCTTTCGAAAGCGAGTTTAAATAGCCTTACGAGCGGCAGCTCTTCACGGGCCTTAAGCGCCTGGTCCCTGAGCCTCTGATGGAACTCAAACTCAAAAGCAGGAGTCGGCTCTATGGCCTTCAGATTAGCCATCACCATATCAAATTTCTTCAGGATATCCTGTCTCATAAAGCTCACTTCTCTCTTTTGCCCGGATCGTCTATGCCGAGCGTATGCACGAATAATTCTTTGGCCTTCTCCAGCCGTACAGAGATGGTAGCTATGCTGCATCCTAATATTTTAGCTGCCTCTTCGTATTTGAGCCCCTGGATACTGCATAGCGTTATAACTTCGCGGTATTCTTCGGGCAGGCCATTCAGGATTTTTTGAGCCTCTTCGGCGAGCTCATTGTCCTGGGCTATAACATCCGGCCGCATTGAGGAGTCCTCTATCACGTCTTTTAAGTGTAAATTTTCATCACCCTCAGCCAGAGTCTCTTCGATGGACCTATCCTTGAAATACTTCTTATCCCTAAGCGAGTTTTTCGCGAGGTTTCTGGTTATAGTGTAAAGCCAGGTTGAGAACTTCTTATTTGGATCGTATATGGAAATGTTCTCATAAACTTTCATAAATGCCTCCAAGGCCACATCTTCCGCTGTCTCTTTATTACCTATAAGCCTGTAAATAAAATTCAGAATAGGCCTCTTATATCTTTTAAATAACTCATCAAAGGCCAGCGCGTCGCCTTCTTTGGCGGACTTAGCCAGTAACTCATCAGATCTCTCATCCACGCGTGACAACTCCCATTACTAATACACTAAAGACAGCCGTTTTTTTACATAAAATAGCTCTTTTTGAATATTTATTATTATGAACTATAATTGGATTATATCAGATATGCGGAGGGCCTACAACGCTTACTTCCTCTTCGGCAGGTTTATTATTGCTTCTATTTTGTCTTTATTCGCATCCATGAAAAGAGCTAATTTAGACTTCATTAGCTCGTCAATAATGCTGTAAACATATTTAAGGGCGGACTCTATCTTCCCTTCATATATCTGCATCTCCGGCACAATGATCTTGTCTCTAAGGCCTTTTTCAACTTTCAGAAAATCCTCTATCGTCTCGTTCTTTTCGCCTGATCGCCCTTTGGCATAAAGATATCCCACGGCCTCATCAACAGCCTTTCTCTTTGCCGACTGGGTAGGCGCGGCATCGGCTTCTTTTAAAAATTCGCTAACGAAAGCGCCTTCAGAAACAAATTTATTTTTCATCTTACCGAGCTTCTCTTCAACATTGACATAGTAGTGTTCGGTTTTGCTTACGTATTCATCTTTAGCTGATTTTCGCGCGTTCGCGAGATCATCGAGAGCCTTATTGATACTTTTAAAGAACTCATTCGGCAGAGGTTTTGTCGCAATGTCATTTAGGCCATGCCCGTCGTCGGGCAGAAATACCCGTACGACCGATTCGGAATTCCTGCCATTTTCAGAGGATAATCTTACATAAGCTTTTCCATCGCCACCGTTAGGATTAATGGAGTTGAATATTACGCTCCCCCGGTCCGTGGTGGCGGTAAAGCTTCCGATGTTTCCGTCATTATCAAGCTGGTAGTCGGAATATAATACAACTGTCCCATCGGGATATGAAACGGAAGATATCGTTCCGTTTTCATTGTAAGTTACGCTTGTCGCGTTATCTTGTGTGAGGTCCGTATCCTGACGTATTTGAATTTCGCTGTTTACCATAGCCTCGTTCTGCTGCACAGCGGCTACGTATACTCCGCCGCCTCTTGGGCCCTTTAGCTCCACAGACACATCATCCCGCATCCTGGCTAAGGCACACACCGGCCACGCGATCGCTAAAACAGTCATAACCAGCAGAATTCGTTTTGACATTTTTAATGCCTTTATTATATGTTCAAAAAAACGATACAAATCTCCAATAACGCGCCTGTATTTCACTCCGTATTGCAAGTATACACCAAAAAAATGAAAATTCAATCTACAAAAGCTAACTTTTTTATTGTTTACTCGGTCTTTGGGGAACGAGTCATGAGGTCGCGAGCGGCGACCTTGGGATCTTTATTTTCATATATGACTTTATAGATCTCGGTCACTACAGGCATTTCGACTTTGTATTTCTTGGAAAGGTCATATGCCGCTTTGGCTGTAGCGACGCCTTCCACCACCATATCTGTTTCGGCCAATATATCCTTAAGCTTCTTACCCCTGCCTATCTCTTCCCCGAGCCATCTATTTCTGGAATACTGGCTTACGCAGGTTGTTGTGAGATCCCCGAGACCGCTTAGACCGTAAAAAGTCTCTTTTTTAGCACCCATTGCGACCCCCAGGCGCACTATCTCCACCAGGCCGCGCGTAAGAATAGCGGCCTTTGTATTGGTCCCGAAACCTATTCCGTCTATCGTTCCCGCGGCTATTGCTACAATATTTTTTAACGATCCTCCGAGCTCTACGCCTATGACATCGGTTGACGTGTACACTCTGAAATTTTCCGTCATGAATATATCCTGGATATCTTTAGCTAATGACTGATCCTCAGAAGCCGCCACCACGGTGGTGGGAGAGCCATTGGCCACCTCCAGGGCTATGGTCGGCCCTGACATCACAGCCAGCCTCTGGCGCCCCAGACAGTCGGTTATTACCTCAGACATCCTCTTAAGCGTTTCATTCTCCACGCCCTTGGTGACGCTCACAAACGACTTCTTGGATATATTGTGCATCTTTAATTTCATAAGAACGCCGCGCATGAATTGAGATGGCACAGCCAATACCACAATGTCACGACCGGACATAGCGTCTTCCATTGAGTGCGTTAACAAAACGTTTGCCGGTATCTTAATGCCCGGCAGGAATTTCACATTCTCGCGGCTCTGTCTTACTATTTCCGTATATTCGGGAAAAGCGCCCCAAAGAGATACGTCAAAGCCCTTTTTAGACAAAAGCACGGCTAGCGTCGTCCCCCATCCTCCATCGCCTATTACAGCTATGCGTTTTTTATCGTCCATATATTCCATTTATAACATTTATAATGACCGCTGTCAACTTCCCGTCCTCCTGTACTCTGAACCCTTAACCGGCTACCGACATGCAATAGAGGTCATCATACGTCCCGGTGATCCACAAGCGTTGCCCGTCCCAGGCCACCCCTGTTGCTTTTTCCGCCGGCGAAGGAAAAGATCCAGTTACCTCCCAGGTGTCGATATTGACCCTGAAGACTGTTTTACTGAACCAGCTCGTTATCCAAAGATCTTCTCCATCCCAAGCCATATGGGCGGGATCCATTATATCCTTTATGATCACGCGGCCGATAAAATTAAGATCTTTATCGAATTCCAATATGTGAAACTTCGTGCCGAATCCGCGCGTCCATGTTATAACAAACAACTTTTCGCCTGCCAATACGACGCCGGCTGGATGAGCAGGAGAGAAACTGAAGAGTTCTTTTTCGATAAATATCTTCTTATCGGAAATACTTACAAGATAGAGCTTTTCATCGTCCCAATCCGTTAATAAAAACTTACCGTTTCCGGTTCCGATTATAGATTCTGTAAATTTCCCCGGACCCTCCAATTCCGATAGCACCTTTCCGGTCTCGGGATCTAACACCCACACCATCCCGCATTCGCCGTTAGCGACATACATATTCTTGCCGTCATAAAACAGGCCTTCGTGATACCACCTGGGAATAGGGGTTTTTTTTATGACAGCGGCTTCTATCTCTTTGAAATCGGCCGATCTTTTAAGCTTGATATCAGCCCCGTATACATATGAATTATGCGCAAAAATACCCGTTAAGGTAACGGCCAAAACGACAAACCTTAGAACTCGCAGGCATTTTTTCAAAAGATCGTACGGAGCTTCATTCAGCAAATAATGGCAGAAGAAACAATGATTGTCGGTCTTTCCCGGGAATTTAAAACCCGATTTTTCCATGCTGATCCTTATCTTCCCCAACCCGGCGCCAAAAACTGCGGATACGAAACTATCTTTCCGGGCGCGCGCTATCATGTCGTTTGCGGAATCGCGTCTTATATTGCCTATCGTAAGTCTGTCGGAATCCGTCGCGTAACCGCAGCACGGTTTTACATCTCCGTTCGGTAATACAAATAGCGTATTCCCCGGACCGGCGCAGTAGTCATCCTTAAACCATTTTTTACCCCATGCTTTTCTGAATCGGGAAGCCTTACCTACGGGAGATATATCTATCTTTATTTTTTTAAGCATTATGCCTTTATCAACTAGGCGCGCGAGATCTTTAAGCTTTTTTCGTGTAGCTCCTTCCGAAGCCTTCCCGATAAAAGCTATCGAAACCATATCCGGCCTGTTCCATACAAGCGCCACGGTCTCTATGAACATGGCTAATTTTTTTAAATTCTGCCTGTGAAAAGCGTCTACACTGACGCAAATATCCCCGTCGTAACCTGAGGCGCGAAGTCTTTCCAAAACACTCTTAAGTTTCGTCTTATTTTTATACCATACGCCGTTCGTCATTATCCTGTCAAACAGCATCCCCTCTTCTACGGCGAGACGCGTTATGGAATAAATGAATCCGGGGTTCAAGAACGGTTCTCCGCCCGTAAAGCCGACGCGCTTCATCCCCGCCTTAAGACATCCGGACAAAAATTCACCGGCGATATTTACGGGCAATTTTTGATCGGATTTTTCGGTGGTGCAGTGCGGACAATCAAGATTACAATCCGCCGTAGGGGAAAATAATACTTCGGTAGGTCGAAAGCGCATATTTCCAGGCGCTTTCTTAGAAATTCTCTGCCAGTACCTCGTGATAGGCTTGAGGGTGCTTGCATGCGGGGCATTCGGCAGGCGCTTCCAGACCTTCGGATACATAGCCGCAATTCATACAATGCCATTTCACGGACGACTTCTTCTTAAAGATTTCCCTCTTTGCCATATTTTCGATTAGTTTTCTGTATCTCGCCTCGTGGAAACGCTCGACTTTCGCGATCTGCTCGAAAGATCTCGCGACATCCGGGAGGCCCTCATCTTTTGCGACTTTCGCGAAGTTCGCGTAGAGCGTTGTCCACTCCATCTTTTCACCGGCCGCGGAAGCCTCAAGATTTGACTTCGTATCCTTTATAGATCCGGCAGGGTATGAGGCCGTTATCTCGACATCTCCGCCTTCCAGGTGTTTAAAGAATACCTTCGCGTGCTCCTTCTCGTTTTCGGATGTTTCGGTGAATATATTCGCTATTTGCTCAAAACCCTCTTTTCGCGCGGCGCTTGCGAAGTATGTATACCTGTTTCTCGCTTGCGACTCCCCCGCGAATGCTGCCAGCAGATTCTTCTCGGTATTCGTGCCTTTAAGAGATTTTCCCATATCACGCTCCTCTATGTTGTTGCCGACGCCGCGAGATCCTGCGCAGTGCCAATATTTTTTACTTCCAATTTAGGATCGATCTTCTTCAATAGACCTTTGAGGACCTGGCCCGGCCCGATCTCAAAGAACGTTTTAATGCCGTTACCGGCGACCACTTTTATGGACTCTTCCCACATAGTCTTAGAATTGACTTGAGCTATCAAATTCTCCTTTATTTTCACAGGATTCGTCTGTATTTTGGCGTCCACATTGCTGATAAATGGTATTTTGGGAGGAAGTATATTTATCTTATCTATGAAATCTTTCAGCTTATCGCGCGCCGGCGTCATAAGGCTGGAATGAAAAGGTCCACTAACATCAAGCATAATAACGCGCTTGGCGCCTTTTTCCTTGGCAAGCGATGCGAATAACTCAATATTTGTAGTCTTTCCTGAAACCACGATCTGCCCCGGGCAATTCAGATTGGCGATCTCGCAACCTATGCCTTTACAGAGAGATTCTACAGGCGGGATATCCATGCCTATCACGCAGGCCATTTTGCCAGGGGTCTTTCTGGACGCGTCGTCCATAAACTCGCCCCTTTTTCTCACAAGAACAAGCGCATCCTCAAACGATAAAGATCCGGCTGCAACGAGCGCTGTATATTCGCCCAGACTTAAACCCAAACTGAACTTCGGAGTTATATTAGCCCATAAAGGCGAAGCCTCAAAAACCCTTAGCGCCGCTATGCTCGCTGTAAGTATCGCCGGCTGGCTATTGGCGGTCGTGGAAAGATCTTCCGCGGGGCCTTCAAAACAAAGTTTTTTTATATCGACCTTAAGCAGGGTATTGGCTTTATCAAAAACTTCTTTCGCCTGCGGAAAATTTTTGTACAGCTCATCGCCCATTCCTACGAATTGGGCTCCCTGCCCCGGAAATATAAGAGCGGCGTCTACCATTCTATCACCATTGCTCCCCATGTCAGACCGCCTCCGAAGGCATCCAGAAGGATCTTATCGCCTTTCTTTATCCTTCCCTCCTGAACAGCTTCTACCAAAGCGACCGCGCTTGAAGCCGCGGACATGTTGCCGTATTTTGCTATATTAAAATAGATCTTATCTTCTGTCAGCCCCATACGTTTCGCGACAGCGCTAAGTATCCTCATATTCGCCTGATGCGGAATCACGAGACTTATATCGGCTGCCGTAAGTCCGAGAGGGCTTGTAACCTCACGCGCGGCATCGGCCATTATCTTAACCGCGTGTTTAAATAACTCTGTCCCGCTCATCTTTATAAAATGCAGTCTGTCATCGACGGATTTATGGCTCGCCGGTATTTTGGATCCGCCTGCGGGAAGTTTTATAAGCTCGCCCTGGCTTCCATTTGCGCCCAGATACACAGAGAGTATTCCTCCCTTTTCAACCGGACCCAGAACCGCGGCTCCTGCGCCATCCCCAAAAAGTACGCAGGTGGAACGGTCCTGCCAGTCGGTAATTGACGAGAGTTTTTCCGCCGCTACGACAAGAGCGTGCTTATATGTGCCTGATTTTATGAATTGATTAGCGATGGCGATCCCGTATATGAAACCGGAGCAAGCGACGCTTATGTCAAATGCCGGCACCTGCCTGGCGCCTATCTTCTGCTGGACGAGGCACGCTGTGGCCGGAAAGAACATATCCGGGGTTATTGTGGCGACGATTATGAGGTCTATATCTTCAGCCTTAAGCTTCGCATCCGCGAGAGCTCTCTTTGCGGCCTCTGTTGCCATGTCACTGGTTGTTTCATCGCCTCGCGCTATCCTTCGTTCTTTTATTCCGGTACGGGTAGTTATCCACTCATCGGTGGTATCCACTATCTTCTCTATTTCTTTGTTTGTAAGGACCTTATCGGGAAGATAGCACCCAAGACCCAGTATTCCGACTTTTTTAGGTTCGCACATTTTCTAATAGCTCTCCAACTCTTCTACGATATGTTTATTTACGTCCTGTTCCTTGTATTCGGTCGCGACCCTGATGGCGTTCTTTATCGCCTTAGGACTGGAGGAACCATGACTTATTATACAACGTCCGTCAACCCCTAAAAGAGGCGCGCCGCCGTATTCCGAGTAGTCCATCTTTTTCTTAAGTTCCTTAAAAGCGTTTGAAGCCAGCGCCGCGCCTAGCGTGGCTATGATGCTCGATTTGATCTCATTCTTTAAAAGTTTTACGATCGTATCGACAACGCTCTCCGACACTTTAAGTATGACATTACCCACGAAACCGTCGCATAACACAATATCGGCGTTTCCGCCGTATATGTCGCGCCCTTCCACATTTCCTATGAAATTCAGTTTCGATTCGCTAAGAAGAGTATGGGCTTCCTTTATAAAATCAGTCCCCTTATTCTCTTCTTCGCCGACATTAAGCAGCCCAACCTTTGGGTTCGGCTTATGTAGTATATATTTCGCGTAGGCATCCGCCATTATGCCATATTGGAGCATATGTATCGGCTTGGGATCTATATTTGCTCCCACGTCGAGTATCATAGAGTTTCCTATGAGCGTCGGTATCACTACCGCTATGCCGGGACGCTCAATTCCTGGCAGGAGTCTGAGCGACAGCGTAGCGGCGCATACGACAGCGCCGGTATTTCCCGCGCTCACGAAAGCGTCGGCCTCATTCTTCTTCAAAAGCTCCACACCCAAAACTATGGAGGAATGTCTCTTCCGCCTGACCGAAATGGCGGCGGGCTCATTCATCTCTATTCTTTCCGGAGCGTGAATTATCTTTATCTTATCTGAATGGTCGTTATATTTAGCGAGCTCCTCCGTTATCGCCTTTTCATCCCCTACAAGGACGAGCTCACAACCGAACTCCTCTACGGCCTGTATGGCGCCCTCGATCTCGACTTTCGGAGCACTGTCACTACCCATGGCATCTAGCACTATTCGCATAGTCTTAGAACCTCCTAAAAACTACTTTGCCTTACCTTCTTTCGTCTTTATTACCATAACGGGTTTCCCGTTATAATATCCGCAATAAAGGCATACCCTATGAGGCATCTTTATCTTCTTGCAGTTGGAACAAGTTGAAAGGCTCGATAGTGTAATTTTTGAATTCGCACTTCTCCTCTTGTCCCTCCTTGCCTTTGAATGTTTACGCTTTGGATTTGCCATGAACTAGCCTCTCTTTCTTTTTGCGCGGATCGCGTCATATGTATCTCTCGCGATCAGCAGCTCTTCATTGGTCGGAACTACCATAAACCTGGCTCCGGAAGGAACGCAAGGTTTTAGATCTTTCTTTATTCTTGAAACAAGCCAGCCGTTATTTTCGGATATACCGGCCGTAAATATTACCGCATCAAGCCCCCCCATGGCGGCGACGTAAGATCCTATGTATTTCTTTATACGATATATGAACATCTCTATGGCCAACTTACAGTGCACAGCAGACGGCCCGCTTTTTTTGGAGCGTTTTAAAATATCGCGCATATCGTTACTAACTCCGGATATGCCGAGAAGGCCGCTTTTTTTATTCAATATATCATTGACCGCTTTAAGGGAAACGCCGGATTTTTCGGCTATATAGAGAACTGCCGCCGGATCAATATCTCCGGACCGCGTCCCCATCATAAGTCCTTCGAGCGGCGTGAATCCCATAGATGTATCTATGGAGTGCCCGTTTTTTACGGCCGTCATGCTGCAGCCATTTCCGAGATGGCACGTAATGAGCTTCAGCGTCTTTAGCGGCCGTCCTATGCGCTTTGCGGCTTCATGCGAAACGAATCTGTGGCTCGTTCCATGAAAACCGTATTTTCGTATCGCGTATTTCCTGTAGTAATCAAGCGGCAGTCCGTAAAGGAACGCTATCTCAGGCATTGACTGATGAAAAGACGTGTCAAACACCGCCACCTGCGGAATACCCTTAAGAATCTTAGCGCAGGCCCTGATCCCTAATAGAGACGGTGGATTATGCAGAGGGGCCAGCTCGCTATACTTCTCTATCGAAGCTATCACTCTCGGCGTTATGTGTGTCGATTCTTTAAAAGTCTCTCCGCCATGCACTACCCTGTGTCCTATGCCGTCTATCTGACCTATCGACTCTATAGCGCCTGTCTCTTTGTCGGTCAGGACCTTTACGATTATATCAATGGCGACATAATGGTCCTGGCATTTAACTTTTCTTAAGACCGGCTTAGCCGAAGCCTTGCCCTGGTGACGTAACGTCGCGGTGTTATGACCTATTCTCTCCACAACGCCCTTAGAGATGCATGCATTCTTACGAACGTCAAAGAGCTGATATTTGGCGGACGAGCTTCCGCAGTTTATGACAAGTACTATCATTATGCTCTTAAAGCCGTTATAGCTACGGCGTCGACTATATCTTCAGCGTCGCATCCCCGCGACAGATCGCTGCACGGTTTAGTAAAACCCATTAAAAGAGGCCCTACTGCTCTTGCTTTCGCAAGCCTCTGGGTCAACTTATACGATATATTTCCGGAATTAAGGTCCGGGAATATCAATACGTTCGCTTTTCCCGCCACCGGACTCGACCCGCACTTTATCTTCGCTACTTCCGGGACTATCGCGCTGTCAACCTGGAATTCGCCGTCCACCTGTATGTCCGGTGACATCTCCCTGGCCCTGCCGACAGCTTCCTTAACTTTTTCGACGAGCGGACCCTCGGCACTACCTTTTGAGGAATAGCTCAAGAAAGCTACTCTAGGGGTCTTTCCCAGTAATTTTTTAAAAAGATCGGCCGAAAGAACGGCTATGCCTGCGAGCTGCCTTGCGTTGGGCTCCGGATTTACCCCGCAGTCCGCGAATATAAATGTTCCGGCCTCTCCGTACGGAGAATCCGGGACTTCCATCAAAAATGCGCCCGCTATCACACCGATGGTCCTGTCGATCTGGACGCATCTTAATGCGGCCCTTATGACGTCCGGCGTCGTATGGTTCGCTCCCGCGACGAATCCTTCCGCCAGGCCGCGCCTTACGAGCATGGCTCCGAAAGTCACATAATCCTTTCGCACCGCCTCGTCGGCCTGTTCCGGCGTGACGCCTTTAAGCTTCCTCATCTCGTAGTAATCGCCCGCGATAGATGCCGTGTCTTTATAATTTACCGGATCTATTATCTGCAAATCTTTTAAATTTTTAGTTTTGATCCTGGATCGGATCCCTTCCTCGGCTATAAGTATTATCTTTGCCAATTTTTGGTCCAAAATAGCCGGAAGAGCCTCGAGAGTCCTGTCATCGTCGCTCTCGGGAAGAACTATCGTTTTTTGATTCTTTGCCGCCCTTAAACGCATATCCTGAAGAAAACTCACCTACCACCTCCGCATTATCTTTTAAGTTTTTTTCTTAAAGCCGCTTCCGCTTTTTTTGGAATAAACGGGCTTACGTCGGCGCCGAGCGCCGCCGCCTCCTTTATTAATTTACTGGACACGTAAGAGTAATCCTCATGCGGCATCATAAATATAGTCTCGATGTCGCCTGACAACTTCCTGTTTGTGAGCGCCATCTGAAATTCATACTCAAAATCGGATATCATCCTCAGTCCGCGTATCATGACGTTAGATCCGGACCTCTTGACGTAATCGACAACGAGTCCGTCAAAATCCTCAACCACTATATTCTTTATGCCCTTAACAGCGTCTTTTATCAGAAGCACTCTTTCCTGCACGCTGAAGAGGGTCCCCTTAGATCTGCTGTGAGCCACGGCCACGATCACCCTATCGAATATATTGGACGCCCTCTTAATGAGATCAATATGTCCGTATGTTATTGGGTCAAATGTTCCGGGGTAAATGGCGGTCTTTTTTGAGGTCATATTTTTTTAAATATCGATATAATAGTATCGCCGTATCTCTTTTCCTTATAGAGCACAAGCCCTTTAAGATCATCATCCAGAAAATCACTCTTGAAGCGCTCAACGACAATGAGTGCGAATTGCGATAATATATCACACGAGTCCAGACTTATCAAGCACTTTTTGGCCATATCCTTATAATAAGGAGGATCCATGAATACGAGATCGTATCTTTCAGCGCCTTTTTCAAGGAAAGAATGAACATTTAGGGCGTTTGCGTTAACTACACGATATCGATCATCCGGAATGGCAAGCGACCGAAGGTTCTCTTTGATCGTCGAGATGCACTTGATATTATTTTCGACAAAAACAGCCCGCGTGGCCCCTCTTGATAATGCCTCCATACCGAAAGCTCCGCTTCCGGCGAAAAGGTCCAGAACAGATGCTTCGGAAATATCGCCCAATATGTTGAATATCGCCTGCCGGACCTTGTCCTGGGTAGGCCTGATCTCAACGCCCTTAGGCATCTGTATTATCCTGGAGCGATATTCACCGCCGATTATGCGCATTTCTCACGCCACCTTAATTAAGTCTATCTTATCTTTAAACCTGGAATAAAGCATCGTCTTGAGATTTGCGTGCCTCTCCTCGGACAGGTCAGGGTCCTTGTCGATTATCTCCGATGCCCGGGCTCTGGCCGCTTCCATTATGCCAAAATCTTTTATTATATTGCCGAATCTTATTTCCGGGAGCGAACCATGCTGACGCGTTCCGAAAAACTCGCCCGGGCCCCTTATCTCCAGATCCGCCTCGGCTATCTCGAACCCGTCGATCGTGCCTTCTATTGACTTAAGCCTGTCAGCGGATGTCTCGGTTTTCGGGTCCGATATCAATATACAGTAGGATTCGCTCGTACCCCGTCCAACCCTGCCGCGCAGCTGATGAAGCTGTGAAAGACCGAACCTTTCGGCATTCTCCACAAGCATCACCGTGGCGTTCGGTACGTCTACGCCGACCTCTATTACCACGGTAGATACTAAAAGATCCGTCTTTCCGGACTTAAAATCCTTCATAACCTTATCTTTTTCTTTCGGATCCATGCGTCCATGCAACAGTCCGACTTTGAATCCGGAGAAGGTATCGCTCTTCAATCTTTGATACACTTCGGAGGCATTTTGAATTTTGCCCACTCCTGATTTCGCGATATATGGGCCGGATATTTTAGGATTTTTAGTTGAGGTGTCGACCAGAGGGCATACGACATACGCCTGCCTCCCCTTAGATAACTCCTCCTTTATAAAACGATAAGCTCCATCACGCTTCTCCTCCTCCAGCCAGTATGTCGTTATAGGCTTTCTTCCTTTCGGAAGCTCTCTTATTATCGATATATCCAGATCGCCATATACCGTTAGCGCGAGCGTGCGCGGTATCGGTGTGGCTGTCATGACCAGCACATGAGGATCCTTCCCCTTTGATTTCAATTCGGCCTTCTGGGTAACTCCGAATTTATGCTGCTCGTCCACTATCACCATCCCGAGATTTTTAAACCGGACGGATTTTTCCAGGACAGCATGGGTCCCGACGACTATATCGGAGACTCCGGAAGATATATCGGAATATACTTTTTTCTTCTCCTCTTCGCCTATCCCTCCGACAAGAAGCGTTACCGAAAGACCGAGAGGCATCATCATTTCGCTTAAAACTATGAAATGCTGCCGCGCCAGCACTTCCGTGGGCGCCATGATAGCGGCTTGAAAGCCGTTCTGCACGGTAAGGGCCATAGCGTAAGCGGCTACGACCGTTTTACCGCTACCTACATCGCCTTCCAAAAGCCTGTTCATGACGCGCCCGGAAGACATATCGCGCCCGATATCGTCAGCGGCTTTCTTCTGGGCCGGCGTGAATTCAAAAGGAAGCGATCTCTTAAACGCGGCTATCAGGTCTCCGTCAATATAGTGAGTAAGCCCTCCTCCGGCCTCACCCCGGGCTATGCGCCTCTTCAACGCGAGAGCAAGCTGAAGTGTAAGAAACTCATCGAAGACTATGCGCCTGTATGCTTTTTCCAGATTTTCGAAACTTGATGGAAAATGAATATTTAATATGGCGAATTTAATATCGACGAGATGCTCGCGCGCTATTAAATATGTCGGCATGATTTCCGGTGCCGATTTAAGAAGATCCGACACAGCCTCATGCGTCAGCGTTCTTATGTATTTCTGGCTTATATCTTTTGTAAGACTGTATATAGGGACGATCCTTCCAATATTTATGGAATCGCCGCTACCCTCTTTTACCAACTCGTATTCCGGCTGCATTATTTGCAATTTATCATAGCGCTCGACCTTGCCGTACAATAAAACTTCGCGTCCCGGCAAAAGATTATCCTTAAGGTACGGCTGATTGAACCATATGGCATGGATAAGGCCGGTACGGTCGGTAATGACTGCCTGGAAGGCTCTGCCTCCGGCCTTTCTCATCCTGTCAGAGACGCTAAGTATGGCCCCCCTGATAGCCTGCTTCATGCCGATCTTAAGCTCCCTTATCGGAATAAAATCGGAGCGGTCCTCATACCTGAATGGTAGATAATATAAAAGATCGTACACGCTCTCTATCCCGAGTTCCGAAAGAAGGGCCGATCTTTTCGGGCCAACGCCCTTAAGATACCGCACCGGAATTTGAAGCTGCTTATTTTTCGCTTGCATATGGAACCCTCGTGTGCTAATATACACCAAAAATGGAGCTATGAAAATGTCAAAAATATGCGAGATATGCGGTAAAAAACCGGTTGCCGGTAGAGTGATAAAGCGCCGTGGTTTAGCAAAGAAAAAAGGCGGCGTCGGACAGAAGATAACTGGCGTAAACCCTCGTCGGTTCTTGCCTAATCTTAAGACCGTAAGGGCGCTCGTTAACGGAGCTACAAAGCGGGTCACGCTTTGCGTCAAGTGCCTTAAGGCCGGCAAAATAGTAAAAGCCATATAATAGTAGCACGCCTTATATTTTTTTTCAACCCTTCGATGAACTCGAGGTTTCCGGCGAAAAAGATCAAGGTGTTAATGCATGCCCGAAGAGAGCGCAAGCGAACGTAAGGTTTCGCAGGAAGAAGCCAGACTGGTAAGTCTGGCTAAGCGCTTTATCAGGCAGACTAGCGTCGCCACTAAGAACTTCCGGATGTTCAGTGAAAATCATCCGTTCCTCAAGAGCAGCGTGACAAACGCCTGCGAACTTCTAAAATCCATACTTCTGATCAAAGAGAATGCCACATTCACATTCCAGGATACCTCCTGTCTTTTGGAAGACATCCCAATAAAAAATCTTGATATCAAGACATACTCGTTCCTGAACACGGCTAAAGAATGCGGCATCACGAGCCTTACATTCATAAACGGCTTGACCGATTCTGAACTTCAGGCGATCCTGAAATTGATATCGGACGGGCCGAATGCCATAAAAAAGGAAGGCGGACTGGCCGGTTTTATCAACGCTAAAAACATATCCCACATCAAGGCCGACGAGGTCTTCTTTAAAAAGGTAAGTAAAAAAGACGAGGAATCCAGAGAAGCTAAAAAGCATCTCGAGGATTTCTTGATAGTGAACTACCTTATGGGCAAAGCCGCTATGTCGAAAGATGATATCTCATCTCTCGTAGGCGAAGTCACTATAGATCCTAAGCGTATGGGGAAGATACTTTCGGATGTGGCTATGAACGGTCCTGGTTCAGGCGGTACCGGTTCAGGAGGCTCCGGGTCCGGTATCGGCTCAGGAAGCGGCGCGGATAGGCCCGGCGGTTCGGGGTCCGGTAAAGGCTATGGAGGCGGAGGGTCAGGAGGAACTTCGGGCCCGGACGAAGAAGGTGATCCTGTTTTAGGCTCCGGTTCAGACGAGAAAAACTTCGACGGAATAGATTTTGCCAAGGCCGGCATAGAAAAGATCGCTATAAATATAAAAAATGTTCAGGGAAAGCCCTATGAGGACGTGAAGAAGCATATAGGAAGCCTTATAATGGCGATGGAACCGTCGATACGCGGCGAGATACTGAAATCTAAGATACCCGTATCCGGCACATCGGACGATATGATAAGCGACATACTGCGCGAGGTATCCGACGATGTCGTGATGGAGATCATAGTCTCAGATGTGATAGGCAAAAAACTGTCCGTCGTTCGCGTAAAAAAACTTATACAGCGTATGATCCCTGACCCGGCAAAGAGAGCCAAGATCTTCCCTATCCTGGAGGAACGGCTGGTAAAAAAAGGAGTGTCGCAGGAAATTTGTTCAAAACTGCTGGAGGACAAGTTTTGGATGGATATGAATAACGAGGAGAAGGCGCGCCAGGTCTCTATCGAACCTCCCCTATTCGCTGTAGAGATCGGTCTATCTGATGAGATAAACAGACTTATCGAAAACCTTTTAACGGAAAAAAAATTCGATACCATTAAGATAGTCATAGCAAAAGTGTTTGACAATCTGGTCTCCAATGACACCGGGATCAAGATCCGTGTGTTGCGGGATATTAAGAACACATATATGATGCTCCTTCAGGCAAAGGAATACCCTTACAAGGAGGAGCTTTTAGATATCATAAGGAGCGAATTCCGAAAAAATCCCGACGGGGCCATTCGCGAACGCTTTCTCGGCATGCTTTCCGATTCCGTAAAATTATGCCTGAAAAATAAATGGTATTCGCATCTCCCGCCTTTGATCAGGGCGGTCGGGTATGAAAACTTAAAATCTGCCATTTCTTCTGAAATAAAGATTGAAGATTTTTTTCGCGAACTGATCTCCGACAGCTCACTTGATAAACGCTATGTCGAGAGCATAGCAAAGGAGATGGGTGAAGACGCGAAGATGGCTCTGCGCAATATGTTGATGTCTATAGTAAGCGACGATTTTGAGTCCTATAGGGAAAGACGCAATATAACACTGATCCTGAAAGATCTCGGTGAGG
>Ga0247841_10003432_pt1 | contig 29438 bp, 18 predicted proteins | sample LaCruzMarch2015__2_FD_192410 | JGI IMG/M metagenome (GOLD analysis project Ga0247841, IMG submission 192410) | Freshwater microbial communities from meromictic Lake La Cruz, Castile-La Mancha, Spain - LaCruzMarch2015_18m | ecosystem: Environmental > Aquatic > Freshwater > Lake | place: Spain... | reverse complement strand
AACCATTTCAATAGTTTTCTTTGGACATTTATCTATGCATACCCTGCAACCAATACAGAGTTCCTGATTAACAATATGAACTTGCTTGAGTTCACCAGTTATTGCTTTCACAGGGCAATTCTTAGCGCAAATCTGACATCCGATACAGGCTTCAGGTATGATATGTGCTTTTATGCGATATCCGGCTAATTGGTCGTCAATTGCCTGAGTGGGGCAAACTGTCGCACATTGTCCGCAATTGACGCATTTGAGGTAATCAATTCTTGCCAGATTTGAGGCAATCGTGATAGCCTGAGTCGGGCATTTTTTGGCACAAAGACTGCAGCCTATGCAGGAGTGTGAGCTTCCGCACAATACCTTGGCATTGGGTCCTTTGTCCTTGGAAGAACATCTGACAAAAACGTTAAACTTTTCCGGTACGAGCAAGGGTATTTTGCGGGGGCAGGCTTTGACGCATGCTCCGCAACCTGTGCATTTTTCCAGATTAACACATCTCATCCCGAATTCATCTATAGTAATAGCATCAAAAAGGCAAGCTCGCTGGCAATCATTGAAACCCATGCAACCCCACCGGCAGGAATTGGGACCGTCTGCAATATTCACAGCGGATTTACAGCTTTCAATACCTTCGTAGTTATATTTCCAGTTAGTGTTTTTTGTGCCACCGCTACTGCAGTGAAAAACAGCTGTTTTACGTTGTGACGAAACCGCTTCTTTGCCCATTACGCTGGCAATTATCGCCATGACGGTTGCTCCACCGGGAGCACATTTATTGATGTCTGCGTCTGCATGAACGATCGCATCGGCATAACCGCCACAACCTGGCATTCCGCAAGCACCGCAATTGGCACCGGGTAAGGCTGCCAAAATTTGTTCAACCCGTGGGTCAACTTCAACAGCAAAGAATTTCGCTGCGACTGCAAGGACTGCTCCGAAAATCAGACCCAAGCCACCGACAATCATAACCGGCAGAGTAATTGTGGAAGCCTGGAAAGCTAATAGTGTGATATTAATCATTTCTCTTTCTCCACACTTACATCTTAAAGCCCATAAAGCCCCAGAATGCCAGAGCCATACAACCGGCAAGGATAAGTCCGATCGGCATGCCCTTCATGCTTTCGGGAAGGTCGGCATATTCGAGTCTTTCTCGGATACCAGCCATAGCCAGTAATACAAAAGTGAATCCAACTCCCGAGAAGAAGCCGTTCAAGGTGGCATCAAGGAAATTATAGGTCTTGCCATCAGGCCAGGTGAGGGTGGTATTAAGCAGCACCACACCCAAAACAGCACAGTTGGTTGTAATCAAGGGTAAATAGACTCCCAGTGCTTTATATAAAGCAGGGGAGTTCTTTTGAATCACCATTTCGACAAATTGCACCAGCGCTGCTATGAGCAGAATAAAAGCTAAAGTGCGCAGGTATTGCAATCCATTGGGAACCAAAAGATACGCATCCACCAAATAACAGAAAGCACCTGCCAGAGTCATCACAAAGATAACGGCGAGTCCCATACCAAAGGCAGAATCAAGCTTCTTTGAAACTCCCAGATAAGGGCATAAACCCAGAAAACGAGACAGCACAAAGTTTTGAACAAAGAGGGCTGTCAACGCCATGAAGAATATTTTAGCAAAGAATCCCATGATCAACTCCTCTTATTCTTTAACAAATTCATAATTGCCATCAAGGTTCCCAGGGTTATAAAAGCACCCGGTGCAAGGACAAACAACAGCATTGGGTCATAGTTACCGGGCATTACGTGGATGCCTTTCCAGTCTGTTCCAAACCAGTTGCCGGCTCCCCATGTGCCGTTGCCGAGAATTTCTCTGATGGTAGCGACAACAGTTAGAGAAAGAGTAAACCCGGCTCCCATTCCAATCCCATCAGCCATTGAGCTTATCACGTTATTCTTTCCTGCATAAGCTTCTGCTCTGCCCAGAATGATACAATTCACAACAATCAGAGGTATAAAAATACCCAGAGATTTGGATAAGGCAGGTACATAAGCAGCCATAGACATATCAACGATTGACACAAAGGCAGCTATCACGACGACATAGACAGGGATACGGATTTTATCAGGAGTGATGTTTTTCACCATCGCTATCATCATGTTTGAGCATATCAAAACGAACGTTGCGGCAATTCCCATACCAACTGCATTATTCACAGAAGTGGAAGTAGCCAGGGTCGGACACATTCCAAGGACAATTACAAAGGTGGGATTTTCTTTGATGATGCCGTTTATGAGGGTTTTGAAGAAATTCATTTAACTCCTCCTTTGCTTTTTGCTGCGAGGTCATTTTTTACTGTCAGGATTGCATCCCGCAAAGATTTTGTTATGGCTCTGGAAGTGATAGTACACCCGGTAATGCATTTAACTTTTCCACCGTCTTTATCCAATTTGAGCGTTGCGAATTCCTTACCTATGAAGCGGGCAGGGAAATCTGCCTCTGTACATAATGAGCCCAAGCCCGGGGTCTCATCTTGTTTAATAACTCTCAAATTGATGACTTTGAAATCTTTATCAACTGCTACCAGCGTTCTGATGATACTGGAGTAACCCTTTTGAGAAGCATGGAATGCATAACCAATAAGGTTTCCTTTGTCATCTTTCGCAACATGATAAATAAAGGTTGTATCGGAGACAGCTTTGTATCTTTCAAATGCAACTGCAGTCGGCATCAGTTCTTTGATTCTTTTTTGCTCTTTAAGTGTCTTTTTATCAAGTACAGGAGCAGCAGGATTCACGGTCTGTCCGGCTTCAGGCTGGACATCAGATAAATCTTCCTTGAGCATTTTGATGCTTTCGCTGATGGAATTGGTGATAGCACGGGTCGTAATGGTTGCACCGGTGAGGGATTTAATAGCTCCACCGTCTTTATCAACTTTAAGCGAGCTCAAGCCAATTCCTTTAAATCTATCAGGAAAAGCCTTGTCCTGGCAAAGTGTGCCCAGTCCGGGAGTTTCATTCTGTTCAAATACTTTGATGTTCATAACGTTATAGTTTTTATCAAGCGCAACCATCGTTTTGACGATACTACTATAGCCTCTTTTGGCGGCTACAAATGAATATCCCAAAACTTCGCCTTTGTCATCTTTGGCAATATAATACACAAAGGTGGTGTCTTCAACAGATTTCTTTTCTTCAAATGCTTTGGCATCAGGCATCAGCTCTTGTCTGGTATCGATTGCAGCCTGTGCTTTGAGCTGGTCTATCTTGGTGATGGTAACGCCATTCACCCAAGCCAATACGCCTGTGGCAATCGCACTGATTAAAAACAGAATTATACCGAGTTTCATCATATCTTTTATCATTTCTTCACCTCTCCAAACGCTCTCGGCATGGTCATCCTGTCTATCAGAGGCGTAAATATATTCATAATCAGGATGGAATAACACACACCTTCCGGGAAACCGCCTTTCAGACGGAAAGCTGCTGTGAAAACACCGCATCCGATGGCAAAGATAATCCTGCCATTCTTGGTTATCGGACTGGTTGTATAGTCCGTAGCCATAAAGAAAGCACCCAAAATCAACCCACCAGAGAAGATGGATGACATAGCATACAGGACGGGTGAATTATCCAAGCCTTTGATGCCACCAAACAAAGCTGAAAATACGAAAACCGTGGCAATATAAAAGAAGGGTATGCGCCATTCGATAATATTCTTCCAAAGCAGATAAGCGCCACCAATCAAAAGAGCAAAAGCAGACACTTCGCCCAGACAACCACCGATATTGCCCCAGAACATCTTGGTGATGGAATCGATGTTGCAGATTTGCTGGTAGATGCTATTGGCGATATTATGATTATCAACCGGATTTGAAGCCAATGTGCTAACGAAGGTTGTATCACGCAATGCTTTAACAACTCCTAATGGGGTTGCTGAAGTAATCAGCTTATAAGCATTGGGAGCAAAATTTGCCAGATTGGTCTGCACCAAATCAGGTGAAATTCCGTTGATTGAGCCAAGCTTGGTCGGGCTCCAGCCTGAAGTAATCAAAACCGGCCAGCTTGCAAGCAAGAAAGCTCTGCCCAAAAGTGCAGGATTGAAAGGATTATGACCCAGACCGCCAAATACCTGTTTACCGATGGCAATGGCAAATACAGCGCCCATCACAGGAAACCACCAGGGAGCATTGGCATCGACGTTATAAGCCACCAGTAAACCGGTTAAAAAGGCACTACCGTCTGCAATGGTAATGGGTATCTTGCGCCACTTTTGAATCACACCTTCAGTCACGACAGCTGCAAATGCACCCAAAATAGTCAGGTACAAAGCATGCCAGCCAAAGAAGTAAACAGCGGCAGCCAGAGCAGGGATTAAAGCGATTACTACCTGCCACATCACCCATGGTACAGACGTTTTATCATGTAGATGGGGAGCAGGAGAGACGATTAATTTGTTTTCCATCATGCTGCTCCTTACTTTTTATTCCGTTGAATTTCAGCCATCTTGATTTTACCTGTATCAATCCATTGCACAAGGCGAATATGCGCCGGGCAGACATATGCACAGCTTCCGCATTTCATGCAATCTGTCATACCTGCTTTATCAGCAGTTTTCAAATCATCGTTCTTTACGGCAGCAGCAATCAGGCTGGGGAACAGGTTTTGAGGACAAACATCCACACATCTTCCGCAACGTAGGCATGTCCGTTCTTCGAGAATATGCCCCTCTTTTTTATTTAGTAAGAGGAGTCCCGAACTGCCTTTGGCGACAGGTGCTTCCAGATTGGGAAGAGCAAAGCCCATCATCGGTCCGCCCGAGATAATCTTGCCGATTTGTCCGGTTGTACTACCGCAAAACTCTACCAGCTCGGAAAAAGGTGTTCCGATTCTGGCTTTGAGGTTTCCCGGTTTGGCTACAACAGACCCGGTCACAGAAATGATTCTTTCCACCAGAGGTTTCTGATAGCGGACAGCTTCATAGATGGCAACAGCAGTACCCACGTTTTGCACCACGACCTTAACAGCCATGGGAAGTCCGCCGCGATTGGGAACTTTACGCTTGGTAGCAGCATAAATCAATTGCTTTTCTGCGCCCTGTGGATAACGCATTTTGAGGCTGACCACACCAATATTGGCTTCACCTTTGGTCAGGGATTCCATTACTTTGATGGCATCAGGTTTATTAATTTCGATTCCGATGTAGCCGTTTGATGCGCCCAAAACCTTCATAATAATCTTCAAACCACTCAGAATATCTTTGCTGCGTTCAAGCATCAGCCGATAGTCTGAAGTTAAGTATGGCTCGCATTCCACCCCGTTCAGGATTACAGTGTCAATCGGTTTATCAGCGGGAGGGGAGAGCTTGACATGGGTTGGAAATCCGGCGCCGCCCATTCCACAAATACCGGCATCTGTAATCCGCTTTTTCATCTCTTCGGCTGTAAGCGACATAAAATCTGCCAGATCAGAAAGCTCAACCCAGTTGTCCTTACCATCTCCGGTGATTTCAATCGCCATTTGCGTTGTTCCGATCGGATGTGGAAAGAGGTCAATTTTTGTGACTTTCCCGCTGATGGAAGCATGCTGGGGTATGGAAACAAATCCCCCCGCTTCAGCTATCACCTGTCCTGTTTTCACTTCATCTCCCACAGCCACAATCGGAACAGAAGGTGCGCCGATATGTTGTGATAATGGAATGATTACTTTGGCAGGCAGTGGCAATTCAGCGGTTGCGGAGTCTTTGGAATAGTGCTTATAATCATGGGGATGCACACCCCCGGGAAATGTTTTTAGACTCATTAACACTCCTTAGCGCCTTTACAGAAACGTACAAACACTGTTTAAAAGGCATGTTTAATTAGAATTTGCAAGCCATCTTTTGAATTGAATTAAAAAAGGCAAGGAAAATATGCTAATGAAGTGAGGTAGATTTATGCTCTCGTTTGTTTTGTAATCAGGTTTTCACATCAGGAGATTTGGAGTCCATGCTTTCTGACAAGTTTGTAGTTCCGCATTTATCGAGTTTGTAGTCCGCATTTAGAGGCGACTGTTGACAAAGTCCCTTAAATAGCTCCGAAGGAGCGCAGACTGTTGACAAAGTCATGTGAATTCACATAGTCCCATCGAGACGTCATTTTAGTTAGAAAAGCCATCTCCAATTTGGTATGAGTCCCATCGGGACGGCATCTACTATGAATTGTTTATATCCTTATATGGCAATAAGATGCAATGTTTCATCCCTACGGGATTCGACTTTCGTGAGGATGCATATTTCTATTTGAAATACCGTGCCGATGGCACTCGATTGTGAAATCGGGGTTTGTCAACTGCCTGCCTCATTTATGCGGTTTTTTGAAGTAGCAACGGACGCCTCGTCTGTTTATAGTTTTTTATACATTCGAGGCGAATGCATCTACTGTTTTGTAAACAAAAACGATAAATGCTGAACTACAAACACGTAGGGCAATGTGAACTAAAAGATACTTTACTTCACCGGTGGCGGTTCATTAATGACCAACCAATATAGGCTCAATTGAACAATAGCTTCGGCAAATTGATTAAAGTCAACAGGCTTTTGCACAAAGCTGTTTGCTCCGAGGTTGTAAGCAGACATAATATCAATATCTTCTCTAGAAGAAGTCAGGATAACAACCGGCACCATCTTGGTAGCTTCATTACCCCTGATATGTTGCAGCACTTCCAGCCCGTTCACTTTGGGCAGATTGAGGTCGAGCATGATGATTGTGGGTAAGTCATGAATGTCTCTGTCTGCAAAAGCTCCCGTGCAAAAGAGATATTCCAGAGCTTCAGCTCCATCTTCAACCACCACCAAATTGTTTTTGATATGGCTTCTTTCCAAAGCCCGTTTAGTTAAAGCGATATCACTGGAATTGTCTTCCACCAATAGAATTGTCTTTGTGTCCATCATTTCTCCCTGAGAGTAAAATAGAATACAGCATACTTATCCGGTTCTGCTTCTGCCCAAACGGTTCCACCATGCCTGGTGATGATTCTTTTGACAGTAGCCAGTCCGATGCCTATGCCCGGATAATCTTTGGATTTATGCAAGCGTTGAAAAGCCTTGAACAGTTTGTTTACGTATTGCATTTCAAAGCCCACGCCATTGTCTTTAATGAAATAGACTGTTTTCCCGTCCTGATTAGTTGTCCCGAACTCAATTTGCGTAAGCGGGCGAGTCCGGGAATATTTGATAGCATTGCTGAATATATTGGTCAAAGCTATGTCCATCAGCCTTGAATCGCAATAATCAATCAAATCGGGTTGTATCCTGACCTCAATCTTGCGAGTCGGCTCATGTTCTGTTAAACGATTGATGGCATCCTGAGCCAATTTGCTCAAATCCGTTTTCTGCAGTTCCATATCTCCACGGTTCATTTTGGAAAGATTTATCAGGGCTTCAATCACATAGCCCATGTGTTGTGCCTCAGAACGGATTAGCTCCAATATTTGTTTACCTTTCTCATCAATGATATCTTTGTAGTCTTCCTGCAAAACCAAACTCCAGCCGTCAATCCCCCGCAAAGGTGTGCGCAGGTCATGTGAAACGGAATAGGAAAATGCTTCCAGTTCTTTCACGGATGCATTTAGCTGAGCAGTCCGTTCCAATACTCTCTCTTCCAGGCTTTCGTTTAGTTTATTGATTTCTGCTTCTGCTTTTACCCTTTCTGAGACATCTATAAAGAAAACAGTGACACGTTTGAATCCTGTCTGTAAAGCCCAAACATCATACTCCCCTTTAACCCGATGATCCTGATAATCGTTTTTAGGCAATTCGTATGACTCTCCGGTCAAAGCTACTTTTCGATAAATAGCGGGATAATCAATTTCATCAATAGCAGGAAAAACATCTTCGTATTTGCTGCCAATAAAAGTTTTCAAATCTAAACCCAATATTTTGCCGGCAGAATAGTTAAAATCAACAAAAACTAAGTCACCATTGTCGGCTATCGTATATGTGAGGGCACCAAAGGGAGATTTGTCGATGATTGATTTCAGCCAATCCTTTGATTCTTTAAGTTTATCTTCAAACTGTTTTTGCTCAGTAACATCCAAAAAAAATGCAGTTGCTTGTCTTACATCTGTTTGAATTACCCGAACGTCAAAAGCTCCAACTACTCTATCATCTTGATATGATAAGTCGATTGCTTCATAGGGTACACCTGTTAAAGCAACTTTGCGGTACTCTTTGGGAACATCAGTATTTGCATGCATGGGAAATGCCTTCTCAATGGTCATACCGATATACGGTGCATATTCAAAGCCCAGAATCTTATCAGAAGATTTATTTACTCCGGTTAGGATTAATTCATTGTTTTCATTAACCTGATATGTGTGTGCACCAAATGGTACTTTATCAATCAGGTTTTGTAATCTCTTGTTCGATTCTTCTCTTTCTGCCTCTGCCTGTTTTCTCTCTGTGATATCCCTGATTATGGCTTGCTGTAATATCTCTCCTTCAATTTGCAAAGAATGAATGCTGCTTTCCACCAATATTTGTCTGCCATCTTTGGTAAGATGTGCAGTTTCAGTCCTGATACCTTCTTTAGCAATGGAGTTCCAGTCCAAATCACTGGCTAAATTGCGGTCAACCGGATTGCGCAAATCATTGTAGTTCATTTTTTTGAGCTCTACGGCAGTGTAACCATAAGTTTGAATGGCTTTTTCATTGGCTTCCACAATATTTTGGTCTTTATCCAGCATCAGAATGATGTCATTGGCATATTTGGTAAGAAGCGCAATGCGTTCTGCGTATAGCTTGCGTTCTTTAATCAGGGCATATTCACGTTGCAGCCATTGGTTATCTCGTGTTTTCTTTAAGAAATTTATTGCCAGAGCAATCACTGTAATCAGAAGAGCCATAAAGCCGAAAATCATCCAGTTTTTGCTTCTCAATGGGGCAAATATCTCACTTTTGTCAACTTTTGCCACGATAAACCAGGGCATTCCCTTAACGCTCCGGAGTGCTGCAAGCACAGGCTTGCCTCTGTAATCCACACCTTTTTCAATGCCGGTTTTTCCCATAACCGCCATCACTGCCGGGATATGAGCATGTTTAACAATATCATATCGTAATTTTAAAGCAGTATTATTCCGAAACCTGAGTGTGTTTAGATAAACCACGTCGTTGCCTTCCCTGCGAACCAAAAGTGTCTCTCCGGTTTTAGTCAGAGTAGGCCAAGCCTGAATCAGCGGATATAAGAAATCAGCCGGATTATATTGAACCAGCCAGACTCCCTCAGCCGTTTCGTTGTTTATACTCACAGGAATCCAGATATTCATGACGACTTGCTCGTCATGTTTGGAATTGTATTGTTTATCCAGATACAGGTCTGTTACGACAATCCGGTTTTGCATAATCGCTTTGGAATAATTTGTGTCGTTTGTTTTGGTGATTGCAGTAGTCATTAACGGGTAAACCAATATTTCTCTGCCATTTGTATCATAAAGGGCAAAGCGGGCAAATTTATCCATGCTTTGTCGGGTTTGCATCCATTCCAAATTCAATTTTATCTGAGCATTATCTGATTTACCACTGAGGATTTTTATTGCTCTTGACTGAGCAAATTCGTTTTCTTTCAACCCTTCAGCGTTATCTAAGCGGGTTTGATACCATTGATTGATTTGGTCCGCTTTCAAATCTCCGATTGTTTGAAGTTCTTTGTAAGCTGTGTCTTTATTGTCAGCAGAGGATTGCTTGAGATAAGCTAATCCTGCCAAAATAATCAAGATTGAGATTAGCAGAAAGTATGTTCCTGACCGTTTTAGAATTAATCCTGTCTTCCTTGTTAATAGTTTTTCGCTGCCAACAGGAATGTCGGTTATTCTTCTGTTATTCAAACTGGCTTCCTCTTCTAATATCCCAAACAAAGGATTAGACACCCGCAGATGTTACATAAAGTCAAACCTTCAGCATAATATTAAACTCTCTGAGTGCATCTCTCGAGCTTTGCATATTTACCTATAACTATTATACATGCAGTATAACTTAAATCCGATTTGTGTCAATACAAATTTTAGATGATTTTGTTATTTTGGATGATTCCTATGGGTTATCTGTAACTACCACACGATAGAACTTTCGGGCTGCCTGCAGGCTGTTTATTAATAAACTTGGATTGGTTGTCGTGCTTAGGTAGTTTGCGGGGTTATTAATAAAGTCAGGGGTGTCTCCATAATAGATTTTGTAGGCAATAACATTGAGTTCCGGAAAACTTGAACCGTTGTATGTTCCGGTTGCAATAGGAGACCAGGAAAGTTGCAGATTTCCGGTTGACTTGTGAATAGCCAAATCACGCAAAGGGTCAGGGGCAATATTGTCGACTGAGTAACCTGAGATGCGAGGCGAAACCCAAAAACCATTGTTGTTCTGATAAACAACTAAGAACGTGCCGGAATGCGTACCTGTTGAGGAAGAATCCTGTTGAGTGGGAGCTATGTAGCAATAGTTATCAAAATTATAGGCAGACACTTGTCCCAGATAGAGCCAGGCTTCGTGTCTATCAATCCAATAAATCGGTTGTGTTGTTGGTTGATTATTCAGTTCCATTGGACTATCAAGTAGAACTGCATCACTGCGGGAAGCAGAATCAAGCCGCCAGACACTGTAAAAGCTGTTTGGCAAAAATGATGCATCCAGCCAGGAACGTTCCCAAAATATCTCCACATCCCGACCCTGGTCATAAGGGACATCAATCACATGTACAGGTTTGGCACTTTTCCAAAAGGGCAGAGCACCCATATCCTTTCGGGTGTTATCCGGGTCAGTCTGAGCAGGATTTCCTGTGTCTATGCAGGGAGAAGAGCTAAGTAAGGTAAAGTCTCCCAAGCCTACATTGGCAAAGGTTGGCGATGATGATATTATGCCAGCATAAGAGGGAGGGTTGCCGGTATAGCCTATTCCGGAAATGTCGGAGGTTAAATCGCAATAGGTTACTGAGCAGGGGCAACCGGAATGGACCACATTATGAAAATTCACCGCATCATTGTAATTGGTGGGATTAAAGAAAATGCTGTTGGTAAGAGAAATATAGCCATCGGAAGTACTCAAGGATGCAAAATAACAGTCTGTCGGAGTACCATTGTTATTGTAGAAATCACACGAATCCATCAGGAAGTTGATTTCTTGCACGGCAAAAAGCATAGTGCCGGTGATTAGAGATAAACCACTGATAGTGCAGAAATTGTTATAAACAAAGTTCTTGTTCATATAGATATATGCTGAGTTACTTTCAAGCCCTACTAAAACTGAACAATCAACCGCATTGTTATTATAGAAACTGCTGTTAGTTATGTTGGCGTGGTAGTCATTGTCTAAAGCGACTGTGGCGAATCCCAAGGAGTGATTGTTGCGGAAAACACAGTGGTCAATCTTAATCGGAGACGTAGAGTCGATATACATAACGCTACCTGCAAAGTCGCTATAGTTTCCTCCTGATTGTGCCGGTTTGTTTCCGTATTCCAGACGGCAATGTTCGAATCTAAATGTATCTGCTATAGCAGAACTGTTGATGTTTATACCCTTCCAGCCTGTAGTGTGATTACTGGCTGTAAAGATTATTGAGTCTGCTTCTGTACCCTGCGCCTGGATATTGCCGGCAACCAGGATTTCATGCAAACCGGACGATATAATAGAAACTCCTGGCTGGATAGTCAAAGTGTACCCCGGGGGAACACCCCAACTGTCTGTGAGATAGTATGGACTTAAGGATTTGTACAATGTTCCTGCAACAGCATAATGAGTCAGGTTAAGGGAGACGTTGTCAATGAACCAGCCGTTGATATCATTGGGGTCACCGCTGAAGAAAAAACAAAAACGAAAATTGCTGCTATAAACGAGACCGGTTATTGTTATGGTTTTAGTCTGTGCTGCAATCGTAGTGCTGGTTGTTTGAGACCAGACCGTGGTGAAATTTACATTATCAGTGGTTGTCTTCACTCCGATTGTATAGGAATTGGGATTGTTGGGATAGTCCTCCAGTTTGAACTTGAACGTAAGAGTCATCTGATAAGCCCCGTAAGATCCTAAGATAGTGTTAATGGCAGGAGAAACTATTGACCTTACCCCAGTTCCATTGGGGAAATAATGGAATTTTAGCTCTGGGATTGTACCGCCTGCGTTTGCGAAGTTGCTAATCATCCAATTGTCTACGGAAGCTCCTGTGGGTGTCCATCCGGTGGGCAAAGATGGACCATTGAAGTTCTCAGTCAGCAGATTTAAGGCAAACAGAGAAAGGCAGCCCAGAGAAAAAATTGTAAGCATTATTAAAGTCTTCATCATAACTCCTTTTGAGTTGAGACGGTTAAAACCCCAACGTTTCAATTTGAATAAATAGTAGTTTAGCTGTCAAGATAAAAAATATTATCTCCATATTTTGCTTATCCCGTACTGACGCATGAGATTAAGGAGCATCAAAAAAAAACAAAGACAAAGAAACAGTGACGTACTTATAATGCCATCAAAAAAAACAACAATTTGTTTGACGCTAACCAGATTGACGTTGTTCAGAACTATCTGGAAAATTATTTATGAAAATTAGTTAATTTGCTCTCATCTGGTTCTCATTCGCAACTCAGAATCCACCCGGCATCCACCCGGGATCCTCCTGGGGTGAGCCCAAGTGGATCCCAGGAGGTCCCCACGTGGATGCTAAGGAGCAAAAGAGAGCTAAACGTGGTTGGACTTAGAATGAAACTTATTCCAATATACTTATTTTAGCAGAGCGTCTACCTTGGTTTTCAATTCCTGCCAGGCTTTAGGAAAATGAGTCTTTTCCGAAGCTGACGCAATATGGTGGATATCTTGCTCTTTCCATTGCCACTTTTTATCGCCGGCAGTCATGTAGAAAATCGCATTATTTCCTTTAGTTTGTTTCATAATGGCTTTGGTTTGTCCATTCATTGCCAGCCAGGCTTTGAGCTGGTCCATGACAATTAAAACTCTGTAGGGTTGATTCTGAAGGTCTTTGGACTTGCCGATGATGGCTTTCTTAACCTGATACTTTGGTTCATATTGACTCTTTAGAGCGTCAATCAAAGTGTTTTTAAATTCAGTATCAGTGTCTTTCATCACTGCAACCAAAATAACATTGCTCTTGGAGTCAGCTTTTAAAATCAGCACTTTACTGTTAGACTTTGCAAAGATAGAACATGTGATACCGAGAATTATGAAGAAGAGGATGGCTTTATGCATGATGAGTGCTCCTAATCAGAATTTTTTAAGGGAGATTATTATACTGGATTTCTCTGGTAAAATTGCGATATTATCCCTAATCAGGCATTCAGAAGGATGAGTCGAAAAGAGGAGTTCAGAACCGATATTTTGCAAACGATATTCTGTCTCGATAGCTGAATTATTGATTACAACCTGAATCACTTTTTTGCCAATATACCTTTCAAAGATAAGCAGTTCCGGATGTCTGATGAAACGGATTAGTCCTTTTTGTAAAACAGGATGGGTTTTTCTGACCGCAATCAGGATTTTGTAATAGTCATGTAAATCAATTGCGGCAGGATTCTCCTGCCAACGCCAATTGAAGGGTCTGCGGTTATCCGGGTCTTTGGCGCCCCGCATCCCTATTTCATCACCGTAATAAATGTGAGGTGTGCCGATATAAGTCATCTGAAACAGCACTGCCAGTTTGACGCTTGGGATGCTGCCGTTGGCAATTTCGTTGATGCGCCAGGTGTCATGGCTGTCCAGCAAGTTCATCATGGCATGCAAAACACAGAGGGGATAGGACTTTAGACCCAAATACAATCTCTGCAGAAATGTGGCTTGACTGATGCTTCCTTTCAGGAAAAAATCGATAACGGGGTCTTTGAAATGAGCATAGTTCATCACGGAATCAAAGTACCGGGGTGAAACCCACTGCTCGGCATGGTTCCAAAGCTCACCCACCAGCCAGGCATCCGGCTTGAGGGTTTTCACCTTTTGTCTGAATAGTTCCCAAAACCAGAAGGGAACTTCATCAGGAACGTCAAGTCTGAAGCCGTCAATATCCATCTCAGTCAGCCACCAGTCAATCGCTTCCATGATATGCTCAACAACATTCCTGTTGGGCTGGGCTTCATTGATGTCTTTGATGGCGTTTTCGAAAATGTAGTCTCGAGAAAGGTCATAATTGAGGTCTGGCATATCTTTGATGCCCCACCAGCATTGGTAATACTGCTTGGGTTTGAAGTTTTCGGGCAGAGGATGGGGCAGGGGCCATCTGAGCCAGTCATACCAGTTCCAATATTTGCTTTGCTCACCCTTTTCCACGCAATCGCGAAAAGCCCAGAAGGTTTCGCCTGTGTGATTGAGGGCAATATCCAGGATGATATGAATGCCTTTATCGTGACAAATACTGACAAAGGCTTTGAATTCAGCTTCAGAAGCGAAATGCGGGTCAATCCTTTTGAAATCAGCCGCATCATATTTGTGATTGGATTTGGCTTGCCACAAGGGATTGAAATAGATGGCACTTATGCCCAAATCGAGCAGATAATCCAGCTTTTGCTGCACTCCGGCTATATCACCGCCATAAAAGCTCCACCAGTCAGGCTTTCCCTTTGGCAGATAGGGACTTTGTTTCAAGCCTGATACATCGAACCAATCGTCCACCAGATGGAAATACTCTTGCGGGGATTTTAAGTGCTTTCCGGGTTCAGGCGGAGTTTTGCAGTCATCATAATACCATTCACTGAAGTCGGGATTTGCATCCGGATTGCCATTACAAAAGCGGTCTGGGAAAATCTGATAGATTACGCCTTCCGAAACCCATGCAGGCACATCAAAGTTACTGTGCTCATCAAAAGCAGGATTGTCATTATAAATCAGCTCATCCAAAGAAATATCAGAAGAATTTTCTGTTAAAATCAGCACGGAATTGTAGCCGCCAAAGGGGTCGGGAGTGATGTCCTCTCTTGCCGGGTCGTGTGTCCACACGCCGTCCACAATCAGCTTGTATTGATAAATCCCGCTGAGAAATGCGAATTCCTTTTGGTAGATGCCATGATCAAACTCGAGGGGAATTATCTGCCAGTTGGTGAAATCTCCGGCTATCCCGGCTGTGTGTTCTCCGGCGGTGGGAGGCTGATAGGAAATGATGACTTTATGCATGGCTAAATGTATGTAGTACCGCCTTCAGGCGGTTTTGTTTATAAAACGGTATTATAATTAGATAGAACCGCATAAATGCGGTACTATATACTATTAGCATGGTTGTCAATAATGATATTCAAATTATGCCGGCTGCTATCAAATCGTGCATGTGCAGCATGCCAACAGGTTTATTTTCACTATCCACAACGGGCAGCATAGTTATTTTGAAGTTTTCCATCAGGTTAAGAGCATTGACTGCCAGTTCTTCGGGATGAGCGTGTTTAGGTCTGGGAGTCATACATTCAGAGGCAGAATACTCCAGCAGTTGGTTTTGTTTGAGCTGAAGCTGTCTTCTCAAATCGCCATCCGTAATCATGCCGACCAAGATTCCCTGCTCATCAATAACTGCCGTGCAGCCCAGCTTTTTGCCAGTCATTTCCATGATAACTTCCGGCATCTTCTGCTTGGAGGAAACTATCGGAAGAGCTTCTCCATAATGCATGACGTCACAAACTCTGAGCAGCAGCTTTTTGCCGATTGTTCCACCCGGGTGAAACATGGCAAAGTCTTTCTCTTCAAAGTTCTTATGTCTGAGCAAAGCAACTGCAAAAGCATCTCCGACCGTCAAAGCCACTGTGGTGCTGGCAGTTGGAACAAGTCCAAAAGGCTCATATTCCTTGGACACAGAACAGTCCAAAACCACGTCTGCGCTTTCTGCCAGAGGGGAATTGACATTGCCCGTCAGCGCAATTATGGGGACTTTGATAAACTTGATATATGAAACCACAGACAGCAATTCCTGAGTGGAACCGCTATTGGAAACTGCAATCACGACGTCATTTTCCTGCACCATGCCCAAATCGCCATGCACTCCGTCAGCCGCATGCAGAAAAATACTGTTTGTGCCTGTGCTGGCAAGGGTTGCTGAAATCTTGCGCGCTATGATACCGGTCTTACCTAAGCCCGTGACCACCACTTTGCCCTGACAGTTGATGAGCAGTTCGAAAGCTCTTTGCAGAGCAGGCGGACTCAATCTTTCAGCAGTTTCGGTGATAGCTTTGGCAGCAGTCAGCAGTTCCTGTTTGACGATTTCAGCCGGTAAAAGCTTGTGTGCCATAGTTTAATGCTCTTCGTTAATTTTAAGGATGGCTTCTGCTAAATCCATGGAACCGAGGTCACCCACAGTGTGACGGCGCAAAGTGACTTTATCATTCTCGACTTCGTTCTTGCCGATAATGCACATAAAGGGTATCTTTTTAAGCTCTGCTTCTCTGATTTTATAGCCGATTTTCTCACTGCGTAGGTCACTTTCGGCTCTGATGCCTTGAGCTAAAAGTTTAAGAACAATCTCTTTGGCAAAGTCAATCTGAGCATCTGTTATAGGCAAAACAAATACTTGCACCGGGCACAGCCACAGAGGAAGATTTCCGGCGTGGTATTCCAGCAGAGTGCCAAAGAAACGTTCCATCGAGCCAAGTACTGCTCTGTGAACCATGTAAGGACGATGTGCCTGATTATCTGCACCGATATATTCCATATTGAAACGCGTGGGCAGATTGAAGTCAAACTGGATGGTGGTGCACTGCCAGGCTCTGTTTAAAGCGTCTTTAATCTTGATATCAATCTTGGGACCATAAAAAGCGCCGCCGCCCTCATCCACGGCATAATAAATGCCCAGCTTTTCCAAAGACTGGCGCAAACTGGCAGTTGCCATATCCCAATCTGAATCTTCACCGACCGGATGCTCCGGCTTAGTCGAAAGATAAATCTGGAAATTCTCAAAACCAAAGTGCCTCAGCATATCCATCGAAAAGGTAAGAATGCTTTCCACTTCGGAATTAAGCTGTTCCGCTGTGCAGATGATATGTGCATCATCCTGAGTGAAACCGCGTACGCGCATCAGTCCATGCAATACGCCGGAACGTTCATAACGATAAACAGTGCCGAGTTCAGCCAACCGCATCGGCAATTCCCGGTAACTGCGCAGGGCAGATTTATAGATAGCGATGTGGAAGGGACAGTTCATCGGTTTTATGTAATATTCCTGACCATCGATATCCATGGGGGCATACATGTTTTCATTGTAAAAGCCCAAATGACCGCTGGTCTGCCAAAGATTGGCACGTCCCACGTGGGGAGAATAGACAAATTTGTATCCGCTTTTGAGATGTGCGTCTTTCCAATACTCCTCAATCAGGTGTCTGATCATAGCACCGTTGGGATGCCAGAGCACCAGTCCTGGTCCGACTTCATCATCCATAGAGAAAAGGTCGAGGTCTTTGCCGAGTTTGCGGTGGTCACGTTTTTTGGCTTCTTCCAACATGTCAAGGTAGGCGGTCAGCTCTTTATTGGAAGGAAAACTGATGCCATAGATGCGTTTAAGCATTTTATTATGCTCATCTCCGCGCCAGTAAGCACCGGAAGTTTTGAGCAGTTTGAAGGCTTTGATTTTGCCGGTGTGGGGGAGATGCGGTCCTCTGCACAGGTCGATAAAGTCACCCTGAGTGTAAGTTGAAATAATATCTCCATCCGGAATGGCTTGAATCAGTTCAATCTTGTAATCTTCGTTTTGAGCAGCAAATATATCAATAGCTTCCTGCTTGCTGAGTTCTTTGCGGACATAGGGCAGATTTTGTGCAGACAGCTCTTTCATGCGGGCTTCGATTTTCAGCAGTTCTTCATCTGAAAAAGGTTCATCCCTGTCAAAATCATAATAGAAACCTTGCTCTATAGCCGGACCAATAGTAACTTTAACTTTGGGATAAAGCTGCTTGACGGCTTGCGCCATCAGGTGGGATGTGCTGTGCCAATATATTTCTTTGCCTGTCTCGGAAGCAAATGTATGCAAGGTAAGGCTACTGTCTGAAGTTATCTCAAATCCAAGGTCAACAAGTTTGCCATTGACTTCAGCGGCAATTGCAGCATCAGCTAAACGGGGTGAAATATCTTCCGCCACTTTGAGCGGAGTTACAGGAGCGGAATACTCCTTTACGGACGAATCAGGTAAGGTAATACGCAACAACATAAAGTTCTCCAGTTCAGGTAATTTATTTCATTAAAACCAAGAGGACTTTTTTTGTCAATAACGGCGTCAATTTCTGAGCAGCCGCATGGCATTGCCGATTGCCAGCAGAGTTACTCCCACGTCGCAGATTACAGCTTCCCAAAGATTTGCCAGACCCATCGTGCCCAGAATCATCACAACCACTTTGATGCTCATAGCAAAGATGATATTCTGCCACATGATGTTTTTAGCTCTGTGCGCCATCAGAACTGCATCGAGCAATTGCTGCGGTTCGTCTTGCATCAAAACAATATCAGCAGCTTCAATGGATGCCGGATTGCCGATTGCGCCCATGGCAATGCCGATTTCGGCGCGTGATAGAACCGGCGCATCGTTCAAGCCGTCACCGATAAAGGCTACAGGGCGTCCATAAGTCTGCTCAATTCTTTCCAATTCAGTCAGTTTTGCATCAGGTAAAAGTCTGGCATAGAATTTTTTTAGCTTAAGCTCATTTGCAACTTTTTGGGCTTGGAAAGTGTGGTCACCGGTCAACATGATATGATTTTTGATGCCATAGCTTTTAAGCTTTCGGATAATGTTGCTAAAACCTGGTTTGATTTCGTCCTTAAAAGTGATAAACCCAAGGCAGACATCTTTTTCAGCTAAAAATATACAGGTTTCCAGAGGCTCCGTGGGGATGAAGCGAACGTCCATTTCCCACATAAAAGCCCGGCTTCCGGCGTAATAAATCGTGTCTGCAGTGTTTGTCTTTATCCCTTTGCCATGAAACTCTTTGTGCAATATGGAAGGTTTTATCTCAATCGTGTCGGCATATTTCCTTCGTATAGCCATGGCAATCGGATGGTTGGAATTTTCTTCACAAGTGAGTGCTGCAATGATTAATTGTGCATTAGTTACATGCTCCAAAGGGAAAACATCCTGAATCTCGAGCTTGCCTGTGGTGAGGGTGCCTGTTTTGTCATAAACAAAAGTTTTGGTTCGGGTCAAGGCATCTATGAAATTGCTGCCTTTGAGCAAAATGCCTTTTCTGGCGGCAGCTCCGATGGCTGCATAATTGGTCAAAGGTATTGAAATGACCAGCGCGCAAGGGCAGGAGATAATCAGAAAAATGAGTGCACGTTCAAACCAGACGTTAAACTCCTGTTGAAAAACGACATTGGGAACCAGAGCGATAAAAATGGCTAAAAGAACCACTGTGGGCGTATATTTTTTGGCAAAGCGTGTGACAAAACGTTCGGATTTGCTCTTGCGCAAAGCTGCGGTTTCCACTAATTTAAGAATTCTTGAGACAGTGCTGAACGCATCGGTTGAATGAACTTTCACAGTGATTTTACCGGTCAGGTTCATTGCGCCACTGATGATAATATGTCCGACGTCAACATTTAGGGGCAGAGCTTCACCGGTCAAAGCGGAAGTGTCTAAAGAGGATTGTCCTGATACAACTACTCCATCCAGAGGCACTCTTTCCCCGGGCAGAATGGCAATCAATTCTCCCACCCGGACATCTGCAATCAAGACATCGCTAATTTTATCATTTACAAAACGATGCACCATGTCCGGCTTGAGATTCAAAAGATTCTGGATGGAAGCTCTGGAACGGTTGACGGCTTTATTTTCGAAATACTGCCCGATTTCGTATAAAACCATTACTGCGATGGCTTCCGGGTATTCTTTCAAATAGATAGCGCCGATGGATGCTATACTCATTAAAAAATGCTCATCCAAGAAGTTTAGGTTCGCTATCTTAACCAAAGCATTAAATAAAACTTTCCAACTGCTTAATATATATGCTGATAAGTATAAGTATATCTTGACTTCAGAAGGCAGATTAACGAGAACTGTAAATAACAGTATTATCACTCCCAAACTCGCAGTAATCAGCGATAAGGGTAGCTTTACCTCACTTTTTTGTTCAGCTTGAATGGATGTGAAAATCCTGATATCAGGTTCGATGGATTTAATAATCTTGTGTATCGGTTTTTCCAACGACTGATTAGTTTTAATATCAACGCATAAAGTCTTTTTGATAAAATCCAGCCGCACACTTTCCACACCATCTAAATTGCCGACTTGTTCTTCGATTTTAGCTGCGCAATTGGCACAGCACAGGTTTTTCAGTATATATTCTTCAGTTACCATAACAACTTCCCATTAGTCTCAAATTTTCAATGTTTGTCATTCCTGCGCAGGCAGGAATCCAAATACATTTATTAGCTTTTTCCATTAGATTCAGATTTTCTATGTTTGTCATTCCTGCGCAGGCAGGAATCTTACTTCTAATTTTTCCGTTTAGAAAACGGTACTACAATTCATCATTCATGCAAATGCTTTAGCGAAACTTTGAAAATCTCGCTCACATGCTCATCATCGAGGGTGTAATAAATAGTCTTGCCTTCTTTGCGGTATTTGACCAATCGTGAAAGTCTGAGCACTTTTAGTTGTTGAGAGACAGAGGGTTGCTGCATTCCTATCAGAGCAGCCAAATCCGCCACACACAATTCCTGATGCATCAGAATATGAATTATCCGCAAGCGGGAAGGGTCGCCAAACAGCTTGAACAATTCACTCAGCTTTTCAATGCTGTCAGGGCTGGGCATCGCTTTGAGAATCTCGTCTATTTTCTTTTGAGGTATATACTTGCATAAGCATTGTTCATCAGACATATCCAACTCCTCATATTGATATATGCATATCTATTTATATGATGATATATGTCAAGTGGAAATTGATTATTCCCTATTTATTCCTCAGCATAAAGCGTAAGTCAAGCGTAATAATATTACGCTTGACTTACGCTTAATTAAGAGGTAAAATAGACGCCCTCGTCTGTCCAAACAGAGTTTAGTGTGCTTTATGAATGCTCTTTAGTCGGCTAAGGGCAGCCAACCTACAGAAGTAGTATAGACACCCTCGTCTGTCCAAAAAGAAAATATCAGTTTGGAGAATTTAGACGATAACATAAAGAAAGACGCCACCTTAACGATAGCGTCTTTCCGTAGCTTGCGATAAATCTATGGTAGATGTTATTTTAACAATACCATTTTGCGAATGATGGTTTTATCTCCTGAGACGAGTTTGTAAAAATAAACTCCGCTGGAAAGAGACTTGGAGTTATTGTCCAACCCGTCAAATTCAAGATTATATGTGCCTTGAGGTAGATTTTTATTAAGCAGGGTGCGAACGGTTTCACCCTTTAGATTGTAAATGAGGATTGAAGTGTTTCCGGATTTATTAAGCGAATAGCTGATGACAGTTTTAGGATTAAAGGGATTGGGATAGTTTTGTTTCAATTCAAAAACCACCGGAGTCAGATGATTATCATTATTGGCTGTATAATCAATATCACAAACATCTGAGCTATCGCTATAGCATTCGTTATTATTTACATCGTGAAAAACGCTCTTGAGATAAACCTGATAAGTGCCTGTTTCAAGCTGATGTTGCCAGTTCCGGACTGAGGTTGTATCTTCAAATGTTACGCTATTATGGGTCAGATAAATTCTATAATAATCAGGGTCTATCCGATGCGGAGATTTGTCTGAATACGGTTCCAACTGCCAGTTAAGGTATAAAATATTACCACCTAAATGATAGGTTACTTCCACAGGCTTGCGCAAATATGGCAGGCTAAAGTCATTGTCAGCATTGTTTTGACTGCTGGTTACATTGACGTTATTGATAATCTGGGGCAGGAAGTGTTCCAATTCTGCTTTGATAAAGGGATAATCGCCCTGATACAAAGGCAGGGAATAATTGCCATACTGGTCGGGATGAACAAAAACATCCGGCTGAGTTGAGGCAGAAATTCTGACCTGAGTGACATTCTGCACAAAATTATCCAGACTGACGGTTCCGGTGACAAATCCGTCAGGATGATGGATTGCCTTCACCTCAACATCATCCAGGACAATCAGCCCGGGATTGTAGTACAGAATGGTCGAAAACCACTTGAATCTCACGGATTGGATGTCATTGGGCAGATTGGTCAGAACGCAATTTGCCAGCGTAACGGAATCCTGAATTTCGGAAAAGCAATATATATTTTGCCAGACATCGCTGTTATTATAAGCCACAAAAACATCACTTTGTGCGTTGGGATTGTCATTAAGATAGCTGAAGCTGAGCTGGATTATCTGGCTGTCAAAAGCTGAAATAGTCGGAGAAAATAAAGCATAATTTGTGTTATCCTGAAAAGGGGAAATCACAACTTCATACCCGGTCTGATGAATATTGGCAGCAGGCTGCACCTCCACTCCAGGAGAAAAATTCCAGTTTTGAAAGCTGCCCGGAACATCAAAGTCCTGGGTGAAAATTGCTTCCAATTGCCCCACATAAAGCTGTTTGGTGAAAAGGCTGTCATAGATTCCGGGCAGATTAAACAAACCGGAAACAGTAATAATACTTCCCAAAGGAGTTGTGGCGGAAGTTGTCAGATTAAAATTTAGACTGGCAGTCCCCTGGCTTAGGATATTCAGATTAAACTGATTCGGGTTGGCAGTCCAGTCGCTACTGTTTTGCAAGGTGAAAGTGGCGTTGTTCAAAGGCAGATTGGAAAGATTAGTCAATTGCAGAATGACCGGATTGGGACTATCAGCAGAAAGATAAAACGCTTCTGAACCGTTTACCAGAAAAGAACTGAAACTGATTTGAGGAGCGTGGACAACAAGGCTAAAGGCACTATAATATACGCTTCCGAGTGAACTAATCTGCAAATCAAAATCAATTTCACTCAGATTGGGACAGTCAGTGTTTATTTGAATCTGGAACGGAGTATTGACTGCCAAACTCATTGCTGGACTGAGTGAATTCAGAGTGGAATTGGCAGATATGATTGTCACATTGGCATCAGCACAGGTCAAAAACAGGGTGGAACTTGGCAGAATGGCTGCTCCGTTATTTATAATAACCGGCGTCAGAGAGATAGTTTCACCGCAATCAATCTGGTCGTTAGCAAAAACAGGTACAGTTTCAGTAGACTGAAATGATTCCACTTGCGGGTTGGGAACGGTGTTTTGAGTCAGAACAGTACTAAAAAACAAGGTCGAACTATTGGTCAACTCAGTAGCTGTATCCGGATAAATGTTCTGATAGGTATAGCCGATTCCGTTCAGACCTGTGTGGTCTCCAATACCGACAGTGGCATATTGTCCGTGGTCAACATAATCCACACCGTAGTTTCCGGCGTCCACATTATTGAAAGTCTGATACTGAAAAAGAATTGCGTTATCTCCGGTCGGAGTCGGACTGGCTGAGGAACCATACAGTACCACTTCAAAGGTTTCCTGAGAGCTGGTGTTATATTTGTTTTTAAGTTTGTACCATTCAATCACAAAGAGGTTACTGGCACTGTAGTACTTATAAAAAATCCTGGAATCAGTCTGGATTATCAAGTCATCCCAAAAGGGAGCTATAATCGGTCTGGGCACCATTGGACCGGGAATTGCCCAATTCATCCATTCCTGACTTCCCTGACTGCCCGGCATCAAAAATCCGTTGGAGCAGACTGTTATCTGGGTATAGTATTGACCATAATACTTAAAAGTGAAGGGGATATTTATGGTTGAAAATGTACCACTGCCTTCAAGAGTATTGTCTGTCAGGGTTATTGGCGTACCCGTTCCGCTCAGGCTGGGATTGAGTTCAACCCAGTTGTAGGGTTTTGCCAGAGGATGGGTGTCGCCATTAGCAACGCAGATATAACCATAGTTATCAGGACCGGTCATGGAAGTTTGATTGACATTACCAATGAGAATATCATAGTTTAACCATTGAGCAGAACCGTTATTATAAGTCAGCTCAACCGATAAAGTAACCGGCGTTCCGGTATAGATGGTTTGAACTGCAGAAATCAAAAACGGAGTAGTGTTTGTCGCAGTCTGGTTTGCACTGATATTACTGAAAGACTGAGTGGATTGCGCAATGGTGATATCAGGATTAAAACAATTGATGTGTGCGGTTATGCCTGTAGCAGCAGTAGTTCCAAGATTTTTCAGGGTCAAAGTAAATTGACTTGTTTCTCCGGGTGTCAATAAATTGTCTGCTCCCATCTGAGAGGTTTGAATAGTGAGATCAGGTCCTTGTTCATTTACCTGAAAGTATAAGTTGTAATTGATTTGCTCTGAATTATTCATCCCCTGGATATGCAAAGAAAAATTCAGTTCCTCATTTTGAGGGCAGTTTTCAGCGATGGTAAAATCCACGTTTTGAGCAGAGGCTGCAGTTTGATTCAAAGTAAGGTTGCCAAAAGACAAATCTCCCATATTGACTGTGACAAATTCCGTCGAACTCGTAAAAGTGGCAATTACATCTGTCAAAGCTGAGTATTGATTATTAACAATCGAAACGGGAAAAGTATAGTGAGTTCCGGAAATTAGCTGACTGAAGACCTGTGGGTTGGCAATGGCAAAAGAATTTGAAACACCGCTGAAAGCCACAGTGCCCTGATAGGTACTGTAATTGGGCTTGGTCACAGTCAGAGTTGCATTTCCGGCTGTAGCTGTAGTCCATTGGAAAATGTAGGTTCCATTGGTATTAGTATAGCCAACCTGAAAGATTTCGTCATTGCCTTTGAGCAAACAGACTTTGGCAAGATTGACAGGATTTCCTGAAACATCAGTGACGGTAACTTGCAGGCTTCCATTAGGCAGACTGACGGTCTGAGCAAAATTTACTGAAATATCAGTTGGTTGTTTGAGCCAGATGTCAATACTCGGGTCACCTAAAAGATTAACAGACTGGAAGTTCTGAGGAATATAGTCATCCGGATACTGAGGGTAACATGCTAATAAACCAAGTTTTGCCCTCAGAAGAGCTTGTCCCTGATTGGTAAGACCTTCTCTGTAAAAACCGTAAGCGATTGCTCCGGTCATTATGTTGTTCAGACAAGTGTGAGTTTCACAGACAGCGCCAATAAAACCAATCGCCCCCTTGGGAAGAGAAGCTGTTCCAACCCGCATAAACTGTTCTCCGATACTGAGTTGGCTTTGCTGCCCAAAATTACCTGAAAAGCAGGTTATGAAGGTTATGAAAGGATATCTACCGGTATTTAGCAAGTTATTGACGTCGGTGTTTGTATAACCGCTATAGCCGTTGTGCCCTCTATAATAATAATTGCTAACACCATTATTGATTGCGCTGGTTATTTGGGAAGGGAAAGCACCGCTGTTTACATAGGTGTTCTGAGCAGTCGGATTATAGCTCATAATCAGGTCTCTGACATAATCTATATTAGTGGTGCAGGAAGGTCCTGAATCCGTTTCATCAGATAAAAGCAGATTTTGGTTAAACCAGGTCGAATTAGTTAAGCCTTGTTTTTTCTCATAAGCGATGATTTTGTTAATCATAGTTGTTAGCTGGTCCACCGAACTAAAAGTTAGCCTTCCTATATAAGCATCAGGGATAATGTCAGTTCCGTCTAAAAGAGTATATTTATAATCACCCACAGTATTGTAATTGTAATACTCAGAATAGGTTGGCACACTGTTTGGATTTGTGGATTTTCCCAGCATCAGAATATACTCAGGAGGATTTGTCCAAGTATTATAGGCGGTTTGAATATAGCTTTTAATCGCAGTTGTATTGAAACCTGCAGTAACTGTACTAACGGCATGAACCTCCCAACCCTTCTGATGTTTCCAGTCAATCAAGGGTTGAATGTAACTCAAGGCTGAAGCATTTTGGTTGTAAATTATTAATAGAGAGCCATCAGCATCACCATTACGGGTCAGATCATGATAATTAATTACAGTATTAGATAGCCAGGATTTGAATTCTTTCGTTGTTTTGACCTGGCTTGTGAGGCTGAATGAATTGTCCGGAACAAAATCTATCTCAATATCGGCAGATTGCAGGATTTGAAGTGTGGAAGTTTCAGAATTATAGGTATAAGGTTGGATGGATAAGGTAGATAAAAGATTGTTGCGCATTACAAAAGGCGCGGAGGTCATAACGATGTTATCACTTACGGCAATATCTTCGTCAATCTTAGTATAAACAACATTATTCTGAGTTTCAAACTTGGGATTGATTAATTTGACTACAGGTTTAAAATTAGCCGGAACTTGAATCAGAGTATTGATGACCGGCAGGTTATAATTATTTCTTACAATATTTTCAGAAGTTGAAAGGTTATCGGAGTCAGAACGGGTATCCCTTAACTTCAAAGACAGAGAGCTATTCGTAAATTGTATTTTCAAACAGGAATCATTGTTTTCCTTTACTGTGAGGTAATTTCCGAAAAGACTAATTGCGGAAACTGATATGAGAATCAAGATTAACAAACTATGCTTCATTATAAACCATCCTACCTAAACATAATCTCATTAAACGCAATTGACGTTCCAAACAACTGACTATGTTCTAAAAACAAATAAATCAGATTTCAGGCATTATAGCCGAGAATTTGCTTGACAAAAGTAAACAATCTCAATTATAAAGAAAAGAAAAAGTATTATCGGGAGGAGCTAAAATGCCTATTACTAAACTGGAACAGATGCTTGTTGTTTTAAAAGAAAGACCCAAGAAACGCCTTGTAGCAGCTTGGGCTAATGATTCACATACTGTGGGTGCTATTCATGAAGGGGTCAAGCTTGGCATCATTGATGCAATTCTTGTAGGGGACAAAGCGGTCATCGTCAAAACTTGTGAAGAACTGAACATTGATGCGAACGATTTTACTATTATTCATTCAGAGACAGATATGAAAGCTGCCACCAAATCGGTCGAAATGATTAACAAGGGTGAAGCAGATTTTTTGATGAAGGGATTGCTGAGTTCAGACAAATACATGAAAGCTATCCTCAATAAAGAGAATGGTCTGATGAATCCCGGTTCCATCCTGAGCCATGTAACCGTAATCGAACCACCCAATTATCACAAATTGCTCATAGTAGGCGACGTTGCTATTATTCCTTTGCCGGATTTAAACCAGAAGATTGCCATCACAAATTATGTAATCAAAACTGCGCACCTGCTGGGTATCGAAAATCCGAAAGTAGCAATTCTGGCTATTTCAGAGCAGGTTTTACCCAAAATACCGTCTTGCGTTGATGCTGCGTTACTCGTCAAAATGTCACAACGGGGTCAGATTAAGGGTGCCACTTTGGAAGGTCCTTTGGCAATGGATTTGGTTGTTGATAAAGAAAGTGCAGAAATCAAAGGCGTGAAAAGCGAAGTCTGTGGCGACGCTGATTGTATCGTCTTCCCCAATATTGAGTCCGGCAACGTATTTTACAAAACCCAGACCAAGATGTGTGGAGCGGAGCTCGGCGCAATAGTCATGGGCGCAAGAGTTCCGTGTGTGCTTTCTTCCCGGGGCGATAGCGAAAAGACTAAGCTCTATTCTCTCGCTTTAGCCGCAATGCTTTGTCAGTAAGCCAAATCGGAGCAGTTTTTGAACATTGCCATAGCCAGTGACCATGCCGGCTTCTGTCTGAAAAACGAGATTAAGCAAGCCTATCCAGGTTATGATTGGCAGGATTTTGGCGCTTACAATACCGATTCAGTTGACTACACGGACACAGGCTATCCTGCTGCCAAAGCTGTGGCAGACGGTTCTTGCGAAAAGGGTATTCTGATTTGCGGTTCAGGTATTGGAATGAGTATTGTAGCCAATAAGGTCAAAGGCATCCGGGCTGCACTCTGTAATTCTCCTGAAATAGCCAAATTGTCCAGAATGCACAATGATGCCAATGTTTTGGTGCTGGCAGGCAGATTTACTCCAACCCCGATGGCTCTGGAAATTGTCAAAGTCTGGCTGGAAACCCCCTTTGAAGGGGGCAGACACCAAGCCCGAATAGACAAAATAGAGAGATAGGTTTTATGTCTGTAGAGGCACAGAGACACGGAGACACAGAGTCTTTTGACTTTGCTTTTTTTGAGCAAAAGACTGCAAAGATTATTGGTAAAGCAATAGAAGTTCACCGTGTTTGTGGTCCCGGTCTTTTGGAAAAGATTTACAGAGATTGCCTTAAATATGAGCTTGTTAGTGCAGGATTTGAAGTAAAGATAGAATATCCATTAAGTTATAGATATAAGGATTCAGATGTGTTTTTAGATTATCGGCTTGACATTTTGGTCGATAATCTGATAGTTTTGGAACTCAAAAGTATTCCGAAAGTATTGCCAGTACATGAAGCACAACTCTTATCCTATCTTAAACTTAGTGGTTATCCATGTGGATTACTAATAAATTTCTATGTCCCGGTATTGGCACAGGGAATTACGAGGAAATTCAATTTCTCCAATCCTAAATTTAATAAAAACTCGGTGTCTCCGTGACTCCGTGTCTCTAAATAGCAAAAAATATATATAGAGGTATTATATGGAACACATCAAAAAGAATGACCCTGAGCTCTATGCTTTTATGCAGAAAGAGCTTCATCGAGAACAGGAAAACCTGGAACTCATCGCCAGCGAGAATTTCACATCTCTGGCAGTATTGGAAGCCCAAGGCAGTGTTTTAACCAATAAATACGCAGAAGGCTATCCTTACCGTTGGGACAAAGAATCCGGCAAAATGGACTATTCTCAGTACGGACGCTATTATGGCGGTTGCGAATATATTGATGAAGTGGAAAGACTGGCAATCGAAAGAGCCAAAGAACTCTTTGGTGCCGACCATGCCAATGTGCAACCTCATGCCGGTTCCCAGGCAAATATGGCAGCCTATTTCACTCTGTGCAAACCGGGTGATACAGTGCTTTCCCTGGAACTTGCTCATGGTGGTCATTTGACTCATGGACATCCGCTTAGCTTTTCAGGCATGCTATATAACATCATTCATTATAATGTAACCAAAGAAACGGAACAGTTTGATTACAATGAAATCTATGAACTTGCACTTCAGCATAAGCCTGTAATGATTTTAGCGGGTGCCAGCGCCTATCCCAGAGCTATGGATTTTCAGAAGTTCAAAGAGATTGCCGATGCCGTTGGTGCAAAACTCATGGTTGATATGGCACACATCGCCGGACTCGTCGCAGCCGGACTGCACATGAATCCTGTGCCCTATGCAGATATCGTAACCAGCACTACGCATAAAACCTTACGTGGTCCACGTTCAGGTTTGGTTTTGTGCAAGCAGGAATATGCCAAAGAAGTGGATGGGAAGGTATTTCCGGGTCTGCAGGGCGGTCCGCTTGAGCATATCATTGCAGCCAAAGCGGTTGCTTTCAAAGAAGCCATGCAGCCTGAATTCAAAGCATATCAGCAACAGGTAATAAACAATGCGCAAACTCTTGCCAAAGCACTTATGACCAATAAATTCAATCTCGTTTCGGGCGGAACAGACACACATCTGATGCTGTTGAACCTTGGAACCAAAGAATCCGGTGGACCCAGCGGCAAGAAAATGGAAGA
>Ga0247841_10003431_pt1 | contig 29442 bp, 29 predicted proteins | sample LaCruzMarch2015__2_FD_192410 | JGI IMG/M metagenome (GOLD analysis project Ga0247841, IMG submission 192410) | Freshwater microbial communities from meromictic Lake La Cruz, Castile-La Mancha, Spain - LaCruzMarch2015_18m | ecosystem: Environmental > Aquatic > Freshwater > Lake | place: Spain... | reverse complement strand
CTCTCCGCCATCATCGCCCCATCAAGCATAGGATAGCCATCCAGCGATAGAAAAACCGGCAACAACCCGATAAGAAACCAGGCCATGCTGAAAACCATTATCTTATTCTTCTTCAGCTTAACCATGGTAAAGATATACAACAATATGAAACCTAGGGACAGAAACAGCCTTGGGTCCAGGAAATTTCTTATGAAAGGAGTGACCCTTAAAGGATGCAGGCCCAACGGCAGTAAAAGCAGGACGAAATACTTAAAAATAATATTAATAAAATTAGCAGACTGCAAAAGAAAGGGCAATAAAACCGGATGAGAATATAATCCGCTGTCTCCAAGGATAAAAAACCTTAAAATCAGGTAGGATAAATTGAGCAGCACAAAGGGCAGGATAAGAAAATAATATTTCTTGCCCGGCTTTTCTACAAATATAATCAAAGCAATAAATATAAATAGGATTAAGGCGTTTTCGCGCGATAAAAGCGCTAATGCCGCGGATAATAAACTTAAGAGATAATACCATTTTGCCCGCAGCCTTAAGAATTTCAAAAACAGGACCAGGCTTAAGAGGGTAAAAAGACAACTTAATAAATCCGCGCTGCTGGCTATGTAGGAAACTACCGAAGTGTGTATGGGATGCACCAAGAAAAGAACGGCGGCAACCGCTGATATTTTAAAGTTGGCGAAAAGTAAAAAAAGCAGGTAATAAATCAATACCGCATTAAATAAATGCAGCATAACGCTGGCAAGGTGATAACCCAGGGGATTTAATCCCCATATATTATAAACCACCCAGTATACTAACAGCTGGACCGGCCGGTACATCCTGTCATACAATTTCACGCCCACCCAGTGGTCGTATAAACTCTGCTTAAAGACTGCCGGCATCAATTTCAGAGATTTCCCCAAAGGGTTATTTACTACAAGGGCCTTATCATCCAGGACAAAATTATTGCCCAGGCTGTTAAAATACACCAGGCCGCATAACCCTATTAAAATAATTATCAACAATCCGCTTTTCATGGTTGTTTATCCAACAGATAGGGCCTAATTGAAGATACCCATCGACTGTGATTTTTCTATTAACCGCCTGGCCTGGTCCTCTTGATTCAACTGGCTATAAAGCATAGCCAGGTTTTCATATACTTCCTTATCAAAAGGATTCAGCCTTAACGACCTTTTAAATAATCTAACCGCGCTGGTAAAATCTTTTGTTTGGGCGTAGTAAACTGCCAAAGCGTTATTCGTCTTTACGTCATAGGGATCGATCTTTAACGCCTTTGCCAGATTTTCTAACGCAGCGGGGTAGATCCCGTTATAAAGATATACTATCCCTAAGGCGCGGTAAATCTTAAAATCGGCAAAATTTCCCTCTTGCCTGGGCAGGCCCTGGTATTTTTTAATCAGGTGGTCCCTTATGCCGCTATCAGACCTAGAAAGGCCAAGCAGGTTATTAAAAGAGATTTCGTTGAAACTATCCATATCCAAAGCAGCCTTCCATTCTTCCTTAGCCCTGGGCAAATCATCTTTAGAATATATAAGCCCCAAACAACCATGGGCATCGGCATAATCAAACCTTATCTTCAGGGCCCTCTGAACAGCATCGATTGCCTTATCTTTCTGGCCATCCAGCAAATATGCGTATGCAAGATCCTTATTTAAAATACTTTTAGACTTATCTTCCTGTTTTATGTTTAAGCCCATCTGGTACATACTAATAGCTTTGTCTAGCTTATGCTTATTTAGATAAATCCATCCTAAATTCTTATACAACGTGGGGCTATAATCTACATATTTCAACGTATGAGTAAAAAAAGTATAGTTATCTTTCCAGAATGTATTTTCTTTGATAGTAATTATAGATAAACATGTTATGAGTAATAAAAATACGGCCTTATAAAATACATTCCCGAGATGTTTGCCGAGTTTTTGCAATGAATAGACTATTAACATTAGCACGCTTATCACTGACACATAAATCCAGTGCTGTTCCATGAGAGCTTTCTGCTGGAAATAATATTCAGGATGCCTTAACCCTACTGACCAAAGCGGCATAAGCCATATCAAGAATATTCCCGCTGCCAAAAATACAATCTTACTCAACCTGTAAATAACCAGCAAACCAACAAGGGTAAAAATTATAAAAATTACTGATAAAATTGTAACGGCAGGCGTGGCCTGGACAATAGTAACGGTGCGAAGCATATGAAGGCCAAACGGAAAAAGGATTATCTTCAGATAATTAAAGGTTATCTCAAACAAAGTAAATAAACTAACGGAGATGTCTATCTTGGTAGTTGGCAGGATAAAAGACTTCATTCCTAATATATTTGTCCTTACTAAAAGGTAAGCGATCGGGATAATCAAGAATACTGGATACCACAGCCGTGCAATTACAATACCAGAAGATGATTTTGCCGGCTTTATTTTATTATACATTTCTTTCGTAAATATTAAACAAAACGGAAACATCAAAGCGGTTTCCTTGGAAAGCAATGCCAGGATAAAAAATAAAACAGATATAAGGTAATGTTTATAATGTTTTGCTTTTAAAAATAATATCAGGGAAGATATTGCAAATATCGTAAGAAATAAATCGCCTCTACTCGATAAGCAATCGACAGCGAATGTATTTATCGGATGCACTACAAATAATAAGCTGGTAAAGAAAGACAATTCTTGGTCGCTGCATAGTATATTGATAAAAGAATAAAGCAGTATTGCAGCGCATATATGTAAAAATAAGTTTGTCAGATGGAAACCGAAAGGATTTAATCCCCACACAGAATAATCAAGCATATTTGATAAAGCCTGAATTGGCCTATAATACAAATAGTCAGGATTTAAAAAATAATAAAACGGTTTTAAGAATATTTCTTTGATCAGCCTTGGCCCCTTTATGAAATCATTGTTGATAATCCCATAAATTTCATCCCAGATAAAACCATTCCCGAGGGAATTTACGTAGACCAATACCGCTGTCAAAGCGATAAAGATTATGTTTCTTCTATGGATATTCATTTACCAGCCGGCTTTCTTGCCCTTAATTTTATAGCCCGCACCTTCTCATAAACATAAAGGTGCGGGCTATACTATACTGCCTTGCTTATCTCTTCTTCTTTTTCTTGCCGCCTCTTTTCATCTTCGCGCAAGAAACATCGCCTTGCTTATCGATGAAATAAAGATACCCTTCTTTTCTCTTAATGCCGCACTTGGCTACTTTCTTGGGACTGCCTCCCTTTTTCTTGCCTCTAGCCATCTTCGCGCAAGAGACATCGCCCTGCTTATCCAAGAAATAAAGGTAACCTTTTTCTCTCTTTACTCCGACCTTCATCGCTTTCTCTGCCATATTGTTTTTCACCCCCTCTCTCTTAAATATTTTTTAAGCTCCTGCCCTGACTGGTTCTAAAATATTTTTTAAGGCCGCTACCGCCGATAATACCGCCAGATAGCTGGTCTTGGGATTATTAGGATGAATGACATTCCGGGTACAGGTCACGACACTTCCGGCTTCAGATTCAATCCTTACTTCATGGATATTCTTTGTTATCTTCGGCGAGGCAATAATACGCACCCGGGTACGCCTGGGGCCGATACCGGCAATACTCAAAGTCGCCGCAACATTAATATTCTGAGGAAAAGCTTTTATCGCCGCGAAGCAATTGCCTTCAAAAATAACTTTTTCATCTTTTAAATTATCCAGGGCTATCTTTTTTTCTGCCACATACGGCACGCCTTGAAATGCCTTAGGCGGTTTTTTTGTAGTCAAAGTAACGCTGTTTATCCGGCTGCAATTAAGCGCCTTTAAGGCATCCATGCCGGCAATAGCGCCGCTGGGAATATAAAGCCTGGCGTTATGCCTCTGGGCTAAATCATATAATTGCCTAAAATCATCCAATAACCCGCCTACACTCATAACTATGATACTGCGCCCTTTGCCTAAAACACTCTTTGCGATATCCGCCGAACATTTGGCTGATGATGCCTCGATGACCAGGTCGGTTTTATTTATCAGCGAAACAAGGCCTTTTACTTTTAAGCGGCTGCTCCCGGAAACCAGGGAAGATAATTTCGCTGATTTAGCCTGGTCAATATCATAAAGAGCGGTCAACTTTGCCTTTTTAGAAAAATCCTTTGCTATTATTTCAGCCAGAGAACTTCCGATTGCTCCGCATCCGACAATGCCGATTTTTAATATCTTAGCCATATTTAATTGACCCCGATTATTATATTATCTATCAAGCGCGTCCTGCCAATCCAAACCGCTTCGGCAATAAGGCAGGAACCGGTTATTTTTCTTAAAGGCTCCAGGTTTTCCAGGCCCACGATAGAAATATAGTCTATTTTCGCCGTCTTTTTTTTCTTTATCAGGTGCTTCATCGCATCCACAATCTTTGTTGTATCCTTTACTCCTCTTTTGACTAAGCCTTTTGCCAGATCCAAAGCCTGGGATAGAACCGGCGCATCTTTTCTTTCGGCAGGATTAAGATAAACATTCCTTGAGCTCAGCGCCAACCCGTCTTTTTCCCGCAGTGTAGGCATAATCTTTATTTTGGCCGGCATATTCAAATCGCCGACTAATTTCTTTATAATCACCGCCTGCTGGGCATCCTTTTGGCCGAAATAAGCAATATCCGGATTGATAATATTCAAAAGTTTTGTTACTACCGTAGCTACGCCCTTAAAATGCCCCGGCCTGTATTTACCGCATAAGGTATCACTAAGGCGCTCTACAGTCACATAAGTATTGTAGCCGCAAGGATACATCTCTTTGGCACCCGGATAAAATATAATGTCGGTTTTTTCCTTGCCGCATAATTCAGCATCCAGTTCTAAATTCCTGGGATACTTAGTATAATCCTCTTTCGGGCCGAATTGGCTGGGATTGACGAATATACTGACAACCACCAGGTCATTTTCCCGGCGGGCTATCCGGATAAGGCTAAGGTGTCCCTGATGTAAAGCGCCCATAGTAGGCACAAAACCGACAGTTTTACCCTGCTTTTTCGCCTTCTTGATTTCTTTTTGTATAATTGAAAACTTAGTTATTATTTTCATCTAAAAGTTTTTCCACGGCGCTGCCGGCAATTTCTTTTAAAGGGATCAACACAAAATCCCTTTCTTTAATCCTGGGGTGCGGTACTACCAAGTCCGGTTCATTTATTTTCTTATCGGCGTAAAATAAAATATCCAGGTCAATGGCCCGCGGCCCGTTCTTTTCAAAACGGACACGGCCTAACCCGGATTCTATTTCCTGCAGCTTAATCAATAATTCTCTGGGGGATAACTGGGTCTGGATTTCTAAGGCGGCGTTCAGGAATTTTCCCTGCGCGGGGCCGCCCATCGGAAGAGTTTCTATTATAGAAGATACTTTAACCACCCTGGTTTCCTTAAGCCGGCCGATCATGCCTATCGCCAGCTGAATATTTTTATTGCGGTCTCCCATATTTGAGCCGATCCCGATATAACAGGCAACCATTTTTGTTAAAGCGCGATAACCTTGCTTATTCTCTGCACTGCCTCTTCGATCCTCTCGCGGGATACGGTCAGGGCCATACGGATATAACCCTCTCCATATTTACCAAAGCCTGTCCCGGGAGTAACTACGATATCCGCTTTATCTAATAGAAGGGCCGAAAATTTAATGGAATCTATTTTTTTAGGTATTCTTATCCATACGTAAAAGGTGGCTTTAGGGGAATTGACCTGCCAACCTAATGATTTAAGCCCGCTCACCAGAGCATCGCGCCTGAACTGGTAAAGCCGGCACATATCGCTGATATGTTCCTGGAGCACCTCAATAGCGGCAACGCCGGCTAACTGGACCGCGGAGAATATCCCGGAATCAATATTGGATTTGACTTTTGCCAGGCCGGCTACTAATTCTTTCTTACCGCAGGCAAAACCCACCCGCCATCCGGTCATGTTGTAAGTTTTGGAAAGAGAATGAAATTCTATCGCCACATCCCTGGCCCCTTCAATCTCCAGGAAACTCGGCGGTTTATACCCGTCATAAGCCATTTCGGAATAGGCCAGGTCGGAAACAACGATAATTTTATTTTTTCTGGCAAACTTAACTACTTCCCTATAGAAATCTTTTCCCGCCACAGCGCCGGTAGGATTATTGGGATAATTGATGTAGATTAATTTTGCTTTTTTGCAGATCGATGCGGGAATCTTCTTTAAATCCGGGAGGAAGGCATTTGACTCCTGAAGCGGCATAAGGTGGATTTTCCCTCCGGCAAAGATCGTTCCGCCTTTATACGGAGGATAACAGGGATCGGGGATCAGGGAATAATCCCCCTCATTTAAAAAAGCCAAAGGCAAATGGGCAATACCCTCCTTAGAGCCTATCAAAGGCAAGACCTCATTATCCGGATTAAGCCCGACTCCGAACCTTCTTTTATACCACCCTGCGATAGCCTGACGTAAAACAGGCATCCCCTGGTCAAGGGCGTAACGATGATTAGCGGCATCCTGCGAGGCTTTATATAAGGCTTCGATAATATGCTTTGGAGTAGGCTGATCCGGATCCCCTATCCCTAGATCAATAATATCCCTGCCCTCCTGGCGGGCTTTTCTTTTCATTTTATCTATTTCCAGAAAAAGATACGGCGGAAGGTTTTGTAGACGGCGAGAAATTTCAAAATCCATGTATTCTCCCTTATTATTTTAGGACATCCTGCATAGAATAAAGTCCGGCGGGCTTATCCGCTATCCACTTCGCCGCCTTTAATGCTCCCAAAGCAAATAGGTCGCGGGAATGGGCCTGGTGTTTTACCTCAATGCGTTCCGAATTACCGCAAAAGATAACCGTATGGTCGCCTATGATATCTCCCAGGCGGATGGAATGCGTGGGGATATCCCTCTTCGTGGCTTCATTCAACACCTGGGCGAATTTTTTGGCAGTGCCAGAAGGAGAATCTTTTTTCGCCCGGTGATGCGCCTCAACTATTTCTATATGATAGTCCGGGCCCAGCTTTTTAGCCAGCTCCGGCAATATACCAAACAGTACATTTACCCCTACAGACATATTAGGAGAAAAAACAACCGGGACGACTTTAGAGATCTCGTCGACTTTCTGCAATTGCAAATCGCTTAAACCTGTTGTCCCCAGGACTAACGCCTTTTTATATCTTGCCACGTAATCCAGGTTCACCTCGGTGGCTTCAGGTACGGTAAAATCAATGAACACGTCTACCAGAAAGAGGCCGTCGGGGCTAGAAGATATCTTTAGCCTACCCAGATCTTTTCCTATTACAGGCGTGCCTTTCTGCTCCAAAGCAAGGGCCAGTTCAAATTCTTTCTGCTGAGAGGCTAATTCAAATATCCGCCTGCCCATCTTTCCGCAAACACCGGCAATACCTAATTTAATCATTTTTTATTACTCCCTTTAAACTCCAGTGGTTAAATTATTTCAAAAGCCCGTAATCCTTCAATGCTTTCTTTAGTTTTTCCAGGTTCTCGGGAGACATCGGGCAAAGAGGAAGCCTTAAGTCCGGCTCGCACATTCCCAATAGCCCCATCGCGGTTTTAAGCGGAATAGGATTTGTCTCCAGGAATAAAGCTTTTATCAAAGGCAAAAGGCGATAGTGCAATTCCTGGGCCCTCTTTATGTTGCCTTTTTGGTACTCGCTGACTAAATCCGCCATTTCTTGAGGAACGATATTTGCCGCCACAGATATGATCCCTGTACCGCCCAGGCTTAATACAGGCAAAGTCAGGCTGTCATCGCCCGAGATCAAATCAAAACCAGCCGGGCACAATTGTTTTATGCGCGACATCTGATCCAGGCTTCCCGATGCTTCTTTTACCCCTACGATATTTTTACAATCAACAGCCAGTTTTGCGATTGTCTCCGGCTCGATATTTACCCCTGTTCGGGAAGCGATGTTATAAAGGATTATCGGGATCTCCACCGCATCCGCTATCGCTTTAAAATGTTCATAAAGCCCTCTTTGGGTAGGGCGGTTATAATAAGGAGAAACCTGTAAAGATGCATCCGCTCCTGACTTGGCAGCATGCTTAGTCAGCATTATCGCTTCTTCTGTTGAGTTTGAGCCGGTTCCGGCTATGACCGGTATTCTCTTTTTTACCTGCTCTATCGTAATCTCTATCACCTTATCATGTTCTTCAAAAGATAAAGTAGCGGATTCTCCGGTTGTGCCGCAAGGCACGACTCCGGAAGTGCCGTTCTTAATATAGAACTCTATCAATTCCCTTAATTTTTTTTCATCAACCTTGCCATTTTTGAATGGCGTGACTATCGCGATAATAGAGCCTTTAAACATAATATTCTCCTTGGTAGACGACCCTCGCTCTTCCTTCCAGCCAGATATTATTAAAACTGTTTCCTGATTTTGCAAAGTAAACCGTCAATATTTCTCCGCCCCTGGTCTGGGCTTTGATTTTATTCCCCGCAGCGCCTTTTAAAGCGAATATAAGCGCTGAAGCTACAGTCCCGGTGCCACAGGCAAGGGTCTCGCCTTCTACTCCTCTTTCATACGTGCGTATCTTAAAAGAATCCCGGCTTAAAGGTTCCGCAAAATCAACATTGGTCCCCCGGGGAGAAAACCTTTTATGATTTCTTAGCGCCCTGCCTATCCCGGCAACATCAATTTTATCCAGGCCTTCCACGAATACTACCGCGTGAGGAACGCCGGTATTTATAAAATTCACTTTCAAACTGCGGTTGTTTACCTTAAGCGGGATATCCAACTCTAGGTCCCGGGGAGAAGTAAGCCTTATTTTGACATTATCATGGTTGACCTCAGACTCAATGATCCCGGCTTTTGTTTCGATACTTATAGCTTCTCCCTTAAGTTTTCTATTATTCAACTTTCCCCAAAGGGCCATGCAACGCGCCCCGTTGCCGCACATTTCCGCTTCAGACCCATCGGCATTAAAGATGCGCATTTTAATATCTGCTTTAACGGATTTACCGATAACAAGTAAACCATCCGCTCCCGCCCCGAATTTCCTGTCACAGATTTTCCTGGCGATGGCCGATAGCGGATACCCGATAGCGGATAATTTATCCTCCGGCACAACTACAAAATCATTGCCGGAAGCAACCATCTTGGTAAAATTTATTTTTTTCATCTTAAAAGGACCGGTGGTATCACTTCATTACGCAGGAGGTCTTCCCGGGTTTCCCTCTTTCTGATTACATATGCTTTATTCTTGACTACCATCACTTCTTGCGGCCTGCGGCGCGAGTTGTAATTCGAAGACATGCTAAAACCATACGCTCCCGCGCTCATCACCGCGAGGTAATCTCCTTCTTTAACTTTGGGCAATTTCCTTTCTTTAGCAAAAAAATCTCCGCTCTCGCATATAGGGCCGACTACATCAACTTTTTCCGCCAGCTTGCTGGAGAGATCTGTCAGGCGCAGAGGGAAAATCTGATGGTGAGCCTCATACAAAGCCGGCCGGATCAGGTCATTCATGCCCGCATCAGTAATCACAAATTTTTTCTTTGGCGTAGATTTAATATATAAAACTTTTGCCGCTAAAATCCCCGCGTTACCTATGATGAACCTTCCCGGTTCCATTATTATTTTTAACCCTGTTTCTTTAAGTAAAGGCAGGACGCGGGAAGCAAAAATCTGCGCAGTCTGCGGGATCTCGCCCTGGTAAACTATCCCTAAACCTCCGCCGATATTAAGATACTCCAGGCTTATTCCTTTTTTCTTTAATCTGGCAATAAAATCCACCATCTTACTGATAGCCGCGATATAAGGAGCGCTTTCGGTTATCTGCGAACCTATATGGATATGCAAACCGGCAATCTTAACGCTAGGAAATGACCGGCGGGATAGCAGAATCTGATAAGCGCTCTTAAAATCTATCCCGAATTTATTGGTCAGCTTTCCGGTAGTAATATACTTGTGGGTCTTGGGTTCAACATCGGGGTTTATACGCAAGGCCACCCGGGTAACTTTATTCAACCTTCTGGAAATACGGTTAATGTTCTCCAATTCCGGCAATGACTCGACATTAAAAAATAAAATCTTTCTTTCTATCGCTTCTTCTATTTCTTTATCGGTTTTTCCGACAGAGGCATAGACAATCTTTTCAGGAGGGCATCCTGCCCTAAGCGCACGGAAAAGTTCCCCTCCGGAGACAATATCCAACCCCGCGCCCTTATTTACCAGCGCCCTGAGGATGGCTATATTTGAATTTGCTTTTACCGAATAGCAGATCAAAGGATTGACCGGACGGAAAGCCGATTGTAATTTAATAAAGTGGTAAATCAAAGTCTGGTAACTGTAGATATAAAGCGGCGTACCAAATTTCTTTGCCAGGTCCTCTACTTTTACTTTTTCACAGTAAAGTTGATTATTTATAAACCTGAATTCATGCATTTATAACTTCTTCCCCCAATCAGCCAATTGTTTTTCTACGAGTTTATGCGCCGTGCCTCCGTAAGAATTCTTAAGGTTCACCGAGACCCAGGCATCTAATATCTCCCTCACATCGGAATTAAACTTTTTGGAATATTTCTTTAACTCCTGAGTGCTCAAAGCGGAAATCATTTTACCTTTATCCAGGCAATCTCTTACCATCCTGCCCACGATATCATGCGCCTCTCTATAGGAAACGCCTTTTTTAATCAAATACTCGACAATATCCACGGAAAACAAAGATTCGTCTTTTAATCTTGCGGCTATTGCTTCTTTTTCTATCACGATATCTTCAAATAAAGCTATAAATATCTCCAGGATATCTTTTACCGTATCAATAGCGTCAAAAAGAGGAGGCTTATCCAGCTGCAGGTCCCGGTTATACGAAAAAGGAAGCCCCTTCATCAAAACCATTATGTTAGAAAGGTCTCCGTGTACTTTTCCAACCGAACCCCGAATAAGCTCCAGCACATCGGGATTTTTCTTATGCGGCATAATGCTTGAACCGGTGCAAAAAGAAAAATCTATATCGATAAAGTTAAATTCCTTGGTGGACCAGAGGATCAGGTCCTCGGCAATCCGGGAAAGATGCACCGACAATATGGACAGATCGGCAAGTATCTCAATAATAAAATCCCTGTCGCTTACGCTGTCAATACTGTTCCTGGTCAACCCCTTGAACCCTAACTCTTTTCTTACATATTCCCTGTCTATGGGAAGGCCTGTGCCGGAAAGCGCACAGCTGCCTAAAGGCATAAGGTCTACTCTCTTTTTCGCGTCAATAAGCCTCTCTTTATCTCTTTCCAGGCTCTCGATATAAGCCAAAAGATGGTGCGCCAATAATACGCACTGAGCCACCTGCATATGGGTATACCCGGGGATGATTATTTTAGAGTTATTTCTGGCAAACTTTAATATTGATTTTTCTAAAAAGGTAATCAAATCCGTCAACGCGGCTATCTCATCTTTTATATACATCTTGATGTCCAAAGCTATCTGGTCATTTCTGGAGCGGGCAGAATGCAGTTTATAGGCTGCCTGTCCGATCCTCTTTATCAAGGCTTCCTGTATATTAGAATGTATATCTTCGGCGTCAAAGTCAAACTTGAACTTTCCGCTCACTACATCTTTCAAAATAGAACCAAGCCCTTTTACAATCAACCGGGCATCTTTCGAGGGTATTATCCCCTGTTTACCCAGCATCTTGGCATGGGCAATACTACCCAGGATGTCGTATTTAGCCAACCTCTTATCGAAAGAAATGCTCGAGGTAAATTTATTGGCTAAAACGCTGGTCTTTCTAGCGAATCTCGTCCCCCATAATTTTTTTGCCATCTTTTCTCCTTGATCTATCTCTGATACGGCATTCCCCAGATCCTGATGAAACCCTCGGCTAATTTCTGGTTGAATTTATCTTCTTTGCCGTAGGTACTCAATTCTTTTTTATAAAGTGAATTAGGCGACTTTCTCCCCACCGGGACACAGTTACCCTTGAATAACTTTAACCTTATTGAGCCGGTGACATATTTCTGGGTTGATTCCACAAATTTATCCAGGGCATTTTTTAAAGGAGAGTACCAAAGCCCGTAATAGACCAACTCTGCATATTTAAGCGAGACCATTTCTTTGAAATGGGCTAATTCTCTGTCCAAGACCACGCATTCTAATTCCCTATGCGCGCTATGGAGTATAGCCGCAGCCGGGGCTTCGTAAATCTCTCTTGACTTGATCCCCACCAGCCTGTTCTCCACCAGATCAGCCCTGCCTACACCGGCCAAGCCGCCGATCTCATTAAGGCAGCTGATCAGATTTTTTAAATTATATTTTTTCCCATCTATCTTTTTAGGCACGCCCTTTTCAAAATAGATCTCGATATATTTCGGGTAACTCGACATATGCAGAGGGCTCTTGGTCATAAGATAGGCATCCTCAGGAGGCTCGGTATCCAGATCTTCCAATACCCCTGCCTCGATACTTACTCCCCAGATATTCCTGTCGATACTAAAGGGTTTTTTCTTGGTTACGTCAATCGGGATGTTATACATATTGGCATATTCTATCTCTTCTTCCCTGGATTTAAACTCCCACTCCCTCACCGGAGCGACTATTTCTAATTTGGGGTCTAATATGCCGGCGGTAATCTCAAGCCTGACCTGGTCATTCCCCTTACCGGTACAGCCATGGCTTATGGCAGCGGCTTTTTCTTTATGGGCTATCTCAACCAGGTATTTAGCGATCAACGGCCTGCCTAAGGCAGTAGCCATATAATATTTTCCTTCGTAAACCGCGTTTGCCTTTAATGCCGGAAGAACAAAATCTTCCACGAATTCATCCTGAAGGTCTTTAACGTAGACCTTTGTGGCTCCGGCGGCAAGCGCCCGGGCTTCTATCGCGGCAAAATCTTCGCCCTTACCTAACCCCTGCCCCAGGTCTGCCATAAAACATATTACTTCGCAGTTTTTATTTTCCCTGAGCCACCTGATAGCGCAAGACGTATCTAATCCGCCGGAATAAGCCAAAACAATCTTCTTCATATTTGCACCTCTTTACTCCTTTATAAATAATTTTTAAGGACAAGCTTCGTCATAAGAATCAGGATTCTGATCCAGATCATCGGCATTATCACTGATCTCCAAACTCCAGATTCTCGCGTTATCGCCATTCCTGACTGCCTGGACACAGGTACCCGCAGCTTCATATTTAAGCGAAAAATTCCAGCTTGGGGTGGCGGCAGTAGATAAACTAAGCCTTAAATTCTGGTTGATATTAGTTATATTCGATACTGTGCCCGCGGTAGGATAATACTGGTTAAACTCCATATTGTACAACCTCACCGCCTCCTGCATACGCTTTAAGGTACTCCAAGCTTCCCTGTTTAAAGAGGCTTCCTGCATGGCATGAAAACTCGGCAACGCCACCATGACAATAATAGAGATAATGATGACCGTTATAATAAGTTCCATCATAGTCATACCTTTTTTCATAGCCGCCTACCTCCAGTCTTCCTGGGTAATATTAACCCAGTAATCTTATCAGGATTGCCTTTTGCAGATGCAATCTGTTCTCCGCCTGGTCAAATACTATGGAATTAACGCTATCTATAACCTCACCGGTTATCTCTTCGCCTCTATGCGCCGGCAGGCAATGCATGACCAATGCTTTCTTCTTAGCGCACTTCATCAATTTAGCGTTTATCTGAAAACCCTTGAATATCTTTCTTCTCTCTGCGGCTTCTTTTTCCTGGCCCATACTTGCCCAAACATCGGTATAAACAACATCCGCACCTCTGGCCGCTTCTTCAGGATCATTGAATAACTTTATAGAAGAATTTTTTGCCTTAGCAATAGCCCTGGCGTCTTTTAATACAGAACCCTGAGGCTCATACCCTTTCGGCGCGCCGACATTCATATTCAGGCCTATCTTAGCGCTGGCTAATAACAGGGAATTACAGACGTTATTGCCGTCACCGACATAAGCCAGGGTAACCCCTTTCAAATTCTTTAATTTTTCTCTTATGGAATATACATCGGCCAGTGCCTGGCAAGGATGCGAAAAGTCAGTTAGTCCGTTTATTACCGGCACACCGGCGTATTTAGCCATCTCTAAAATAGTCTTATGCTCAAATGTCCTTAGCACGATACCATCAACATAGCGGGATAGGGTCTTAGCCACATCCTCTATGGATTCTCTCACGCCCAGATTGATTTCCTGAGGGGACAGATAAATAGAATGGCCTCCCAGCTGGCACATCCCTACTTCGAAAGAGACCCTTGTCCTATTAGAGGGTTTCTGAAAAATCAGAGCCAGGGTCTTGCCTTTCAATGCCGAACCGAACTTGGCTTTATCTTTTTTCAGCTTATCAGTCAGCACAAATAGGCCCTCGATTTCCTGCGTGGTCAAATCCTTAACCGAAATAAGGTCTTTTTTCATCTTTCCCCCAACACGTTATCTAATATTTCCATAGCCTTATCAACCTCTTTTTTTGTGACATTCAGGGCAGGCATCAGCCTTAAAACTTTATCGTGGGTGCAATTAATCAATAACCCTTTAGCCAGGCAACCCTCGACTATTGCTTTACCTTCGATATCCAATTCAATACCTATCATCAACCCAATACCTCTTACTTCTTTAATAATTTTATATTTTTCTTTAAGAACATTGATTTTTGCCAGAAGATACTCTCCTAACTTCTCTGCATTCTTAAGCAGCTTCTCTTCCTGTACCGCCTTTAAAACCGCCAGCGCCGCTTTACAGATAACCGGCCCGCCGCCGAATGTCGAAGCATGCATCCCGGGGCCAAGCGTGTCCGCGATTTCTTTTCTTACCACCATAACCCCTATCGGCAGGCCTCCGCCTAATGCCTTGGCCAAAGTCATTATATCGGGGGTTATCTGATAATGTTCGTGGCAAAACAGTTTAGCCGTCCTGCCTACTCCGGTCTGCACCTCGTCTACGATCAAAAGCAGATTTTTCTCATCGCAGATTTTTCTCAAAGACGAAACAAACTCACGGCTGGCCACATTGACTCCGCCTTCGCCCTGGATCAACTCCAGCATTATGCCTACGGTCTTGTCAGTTATGGCATTCTTCACCGCTTCGATATCGTTAAATTTAACCGTCTTAAACCCCTCGGGCAAAGGCTCAAAGCCAGCTTGGTATTTTTTCTGGCCCGTCGCTGCCACGGTAGCCAGGGTCCTGCCGTGGAAGGAATTTTCAAAAGTGATGATTTCATACCTGCCTTTGCCGAATTTCCGGGAAAGTTTTATCGCTCCCTCATTTGCTTCTGCTCCGGAATTGCAGAAAAAAACCTTTGCCGGATAGGTCCAATAAATAATCTCCTTGGCTAATTTTGCCTGAGGCAAGTGAAAGTAATTATTAGGAATAAATACCAACTTTGCAACCTGGTCCCGCACTGCTTGAATCACCTTAGGATGGCAGTGCCCGAGATTACCCACTCCCCAGCCCGGGAAAAAATCCAGGTAAACTTTATTGCGTATATCCCAAAGCCGTGAACCTTTGCCTTTGACAAAAACCAAAGGCACCTTGGTATAGGTCGGCATAATAAAATCTTTATAGGCCTGGAAAACTTCTCCAATCTTCACTTTATCACCTCTGTTCCAATCCCCTTGTCAGTAAATATTTCCAAAAGCAGGCCGTGCGGGGTGCGCGCGTCGACAATATGTGTCTTTTTGACGCCTTTCTCCAGGGCGTCGATGCAAGCCTTCACCTTTGGGATCATGCCCTGTTGGACAATGTTGCTCTCAATCAAACCTTTTGCCTCTTCAATAGTCAAAGTGGATAAAAAGGAATGCGGGTCTTCAGAATTCCGCATAATCCCTTTTACGTTAGTCAACAAAACCAATTTCTCCGCTCCTAGGCTTGCGGCAATACTTGAGGCGGCTTCATCGGCATTAACATTGTAAGCCTTCTTATCTTTTCCCTTGCCCATAGGCAAAACAACTACTATCTTATCTTTTTTCAATTCATCCAGTATCGGCTGATTTTCTATCCCCACTATATGCCCAACAAAACCCAGGTCTATCTCGGCTTTCTTTTTTTCTACCTGTATGATATTTTTTTCTTTTCCGTTTAAACCCGCGGCTTTAGCGCCCAACTCGATTATCTCTTTCACGATAAGCTCATTTAAACTCTGCAATTCTTCTTCTACCAGCTTAAGGGTGCCTTCGTCGGTGACCCGCATCCCGTCTACAAATTCGGTCTTTTTTCCCGAGGAACGCAGGCGCTCGCTGATATTCGGGCCGCCGCCATGGACTAATACTGCCCTTAAGCCCATGAAATTCAGGAAAACAATATCCTCCAGGACGCCTCGCCTTATTTTCTCTTCGCCGAGTATGCTTCCGCCGTATTTGATTACAATTATCTTCTTATGGAATTTCTTTATGTAAGGCAATGCCTCTACCAGGACATCCGCTTTTTTAATAGCCTCTTCCATTTTTAACCTTCCTTAATTATATGCCGCGTTTATTTTTATATATCCCGGGGCCAGATCGGAAGTATAAACTACTGCCCGGGCATTACCCCTGTTGATAGAAACATGGATACTTATATCTTTTTTATTCAAAGGGCTTACCTTGATTTTTAAGCCCTCTTCTTTTACATCTATACCGCTTGCGCCTACGGCAGAAACAATCCTGCCGAAATTAGGATTCTCGCCGTATATAGCGGTCTTAACCAGGTTTGAATTGGCGATATATAAAGCCGCTTTCCTGGCCTGATAACAATCCTTTGCCTTATCTACCTGGATCTGGATGAATTTAGTCGCGCCCTCGCCGTCCCTGACAATTGATTTAGCCAACTCAAGGCATACTGTCTTTAAAGCCGCGCTGAAAAGATTGAAATTTTTATTTTCATCAATCACCGGATTCTTGCTTGCGCCGTTGGCTAACAACATCACGCTGTCATTAGTGCTCATGCAGCCATCCACGGTTATACAATTAAAAGAATCTTCCACCGATATCTTCAGGGCCTTATTTAAGGCACCCTGCGTAATATCCGCGTCGGTAAGGATAAACGCCAGCATCGTGGCCATATTCGGCGCAATCATTCCCGAACCCTTGGCTATTCCGCAAACAGTAACCGCCTTATTCCCGATATTAAATTTCACCGTCATCTCTTTGGTAAAAGTATCGGTAGTCAATATCGCCTTCTTTGCCTTATCTATGCCGCTTATGGATAATCCCGCGGTTAAGCTAGGTATGGCTTTCTTAATTTTTAATAAAGGTAATCTTCTGCCGATAATCCCCGTGGAAGCGGTAAGGATGCTTTCCTTATTTACCTTCAGGGCAATAGCCAAACTTTTAACTGTTTCCTCGCTGTCTTTTAAGCCGCCCCTGCCGGTAAAAGCATTAGCATTACCGCTATTCACAACAATTGCTCGAAACTCTATATTGTTGCTTAAGTATTTTTTATTTAATCTAATCGGAGCGGCAATCATTTTATTAACGGTAAATTGACAGCTGGCTTTTGCCGGTAATTCCGAATAAAGAAGCGCTAAGTCCAATTTCCCTGATTTCTTTATGCCGCAGGCGATCCCGTTAGCGCTGAAACCTTCGGGTAAAATCGCTTTTTTATATATTTTCATCAGAGTAATGCCGTATATTCGGGAAAATTATACATGATATTCATATTCTGCACTGCCTGGCCCGACGCGCCTTTTAACAGGTTATCAATGGCAGAGATAATAATAGCGCTATCGGCAGTTTCTTGGATCCCTATATCGCAAAAATTAGTATTCACCACATCCTTAAGCCTGGGGAAACTTCCTTCTTCCCTGATTCTTACAAAAGGCTCTTTCTTGTAGAATTTTTTGTATAAATCCAGAAGCCCATTTTTTTCCCCTGCTTTTTTCCTTAGATATACAGTAGTTAAAATTCCCCTGCTTAAGGGCAGAAGGTGCGGGACAAAAGTCGCCTTTACTTTTTTGCCGGCTAATTTTGATAACTCCTGGTTTATCTCCGGTGAATGTTGATGCGTGTCTACTTTATAAGCCTTAAAATCCTCGTTGATTTCCGAGAAAAGCAGGCCTTCGGCCACCTTTCTCCCCGCGCCGGTCACCCCTGATTTGGCGTCGATAATCATCGAACCCATATCGATCAGGCCAAGGGCTGCCGAAGGAGCCAGGGATAATATACTTACCGTAGGATAACATCCCGGATTAGCAATAAGCCTTGCCCCCTTGATTTTAGCCCGGTAGATCTCAGGCAGGCCATAAACCGCTTCGCTCAAATGGGCTTTATCTTTATGCGTAACGTTATAAAATTGTTTGTAGACCTTTATATCTTTTAACCGGTAATCCGCGCTTAGGTCGATCACCTTTTTGCCGGCCGCCAGTAATTTTGGGACGATATCCATCGATACGGTGTGCGGCAGGGCCAGGAATATTAAATCGCAAGTTTCAATGATCTCTTTTATATCCGGTATTTTACAGGACATACTTATCCTACCCTTGAACCTGGGGAATACCTCGGATATATCCTGGGGCTTATCGATCTTGGCAGAGATGTTTCTTATTTTTACGCCGGGATGCCTCAAAAGAATATCGATCAGCTCTTCGCCGGCATAGCCTGTCGCGCCTATTATGCCTACATTTACCATGTCTTCTCCTTTATTATATAATATGTCCATATTAAGCTAAAAAATATTCCCCGTCAAGTATTTTCTCGTCGGATAGCGATAATGGATACCAACAAAAAATCCCGCTTTCCAGCGGGATTTTATGAATCTATTCTTTTATCTAAAGTTAACTATAAATCATCATTACCTCTTTGTCCACTGGAAGCGCTTACGTGCGCCTTTTTGCCCGTATTTCTTGCGCTCTTTCGCGCGGGGGTCGCGGGTCAGGAATCCCGACTTACGTAATAGATCCTTTAACTCCGGCTCCGCTAATATTAAAGCGCGTGAAATACCATGCCGCAAGGCCCCTGCCTGTCCGGTCAGGCCGCCTCCGTTGATATTGGCAATGATGTCATATTTGGCCAAATTATTACTTACCGCCAAAGGCTGGGTCACGATAATCCTGTCTGTCTCGCGGAAAAAATATTTATCGTACGGGCGGGCATTAACTACAATACCCCCCTTTCCGGGCAAAAGCTGTACTCTCGCCACTGATTCTTTACGCCTTCCTACTGCCATATATTTAGTAACTTGATCCATTTTAAATTATACCTCCAAAACTACCGGATTCTGCGCCTTATGAGGATGCTTGTCATCGGCATAGACCTTAAGCTTTTTAATCATATCCCTGCCTAAAGGCCCGCCGGGAAGCATGCGCTGTACCGCTAAGTGCATCACTGTTTCGGGCTTCCTGGCCAGCATCACCTCTAAAGTCACCTCTCTTTGCCCATTAGGATACCCCGAATAACGCTGATAAACCTTCTGCTTGAGTTTCCTGCCGGTTACCCTGATCAATGAAGCGTTGATTATGATAACCCCATCACCGGTATCAAGATGAGGAGTAAATATCGGCTTGTGCTTACCTCTTAAGATTGACGCTACCTTAGCGGCAACCCTTCCGAGTATTTTACCCTTGGCATCCACCAGGAACCACTGCCTTTTTATGTCTTCTTTTTTAGCAACGTATGTTCTATTCATAGAAAGTAAATTATAACATATTTTTGCATTAAGTCAAATAAAATCTTTCTAATAATTTGTCGCATTTGCGCATTGGGACTATCGAAGTTGTTCAATAGAAAAACAACCTTCTAAGGCCTGGCTATTGGATTTGGCACTTAGTTGAAATCTTTTAATCCTTAAGAGCGAAGGTGAGTTTTCTAAATTATACATGAAATTAAAATAATCCTTTATTGTTCCTTAAAAGAAGTTTGGATATTCCCTCACCTATTAAGACTTCCTTTCTAAAAAATATAACACGATCTCATTAGTGCATATTCTTTTATACCCTGACCAGCTTAGAACTTTTTTATTTATTATTTTGTAACTTAAGTTGATTACTTTCAGGCTATCGCATTTATCGGGACGACAGACAAAAATCGCTTTTTTTTGATTTTTTATATCTTCTTGATCGAAATAGTTGACTTTTCCTTTCATGTAGTATTGAAGGGGATCCTTAACCCACCCCTCTTCCGCCACAACATAATAGCTGCTATATTTTTCTGATATTAAATTTGCCATATATCGCCATGGCGGTTTTGCATTCTCCGGAAATTCATTATGTATATTTACTATGCACCATGAAATCAAAATTAAACCTAAGATAATACGGGACCATTTAGGAAGCGTACTTAAAGCTAAACCCAGTAGTACAATATAAAATATAATCTCTCCTATCATCTGCCGGGAAGCCCAAATAGAGAAATGCCCATAAACGGAGATAATAAAAACTACTGCTGGTCCCAAAAAAGCTAAAGTTACCAACAAAATTGCATTTTTTCTGATTACACTGCGCCAGTTAATGATTAAGGAAACAAAGATAATACCAATAATGCCGAGCAGCCATTTTGAGGCTCCCGGAAAAGGCGACCACCCGAAAGGTTCAATAAATATCTTTATAAGACTTAAGAGATTCGGTTTTTCAATCCATAAGATTTTCTCCCCTAGTCTTCCGATATTCTGCAGAAGCGAACTGAAGATTATCCAATATGAAATAGTTAATGCTCCTGTCGCGCCATAAAAAAATAGCTTTTTCCCACTCTGTTTATTGAAAAAAGCTACATAGATAAACTGCGGCAACAAAATAAAAATACTTAAGTAACTGGTGTATAGCAAAGCGGCACATGTCAAAAAATAAAAAATTTCCTTTATTCTGGTTGGTTTCTCTTTGTATTTTAAAACCAAATAAAGGGAAAATACGCTAAAAAAGCTTAACAAAGAATATGGCCTCGCATGCTGTCCATAGTAAATAAAAAAAGGACTGAGAGAACACAATAGCAAAATAAACAAGGCTGTCCGCATTGAAGTTAATAATAGAGCCAATCTGTATACAGTTAAGAGAAATAAAAAGGATGCTATGACACTAAGCATCCTGACAGAAACTTCTGAATTTCCAAAAACTTTAATCCAAACAAACAAAAGTACTAGATGCAAGGGTGGTTGCGGACGATCTTCTGTAGCCCTCTCTATCATATAAGAAAAAGAGCCAGAGCTGGCCGATACCGAACTAACTTCATCACCATCAAAATTATACCCGATATCGTATAACCTCAAAAAAATACCGGTTGTCATAATGCCCAAGAATATAACCAACGGTAATTTTGTTTTAATATTCTTCATATTTGTCATAAATTACCAATCCTATTTTACGGCGAAAACAATATAAATCTGCTGTCCGTCTTTTTGATAAAATACTTTTTCTTTAATAAGGTTTTTACCGGATATTTTTACTGCCTCCATAAAAGTCTCAAATCTTGGAATATCTGCCTTTTCATATTTGCCAAATTGGGTGTAAGTTTGGGCGTTAAATAGATAGATGTTGCCAGCGTCTTTAAATGAATTTAAGAACCATTGAATAGCCAGATCCTTTTTAATTTCCTGCGAAAAGAAATCAAAACAATCTTCTACATATATTTCTCCCCCCGTTAAGAAGTATATGTTCCGAAAGAATCCTAAGTTTATCGAAATAACTTTTGAATGCTTATCCGCCCTTAACCAATCAACGAGTTCATAAACATTATCAGACCAGAGATCGCGATAGACTACTTCTTTTGCATTTGCATAACAATTTTTAAGCGTATTTAAATTCAAAGTTATTGGGATTAAAATAAGCGCTAACATAGTAATAAAAGAAACCCTCTTAAAAAGAGAATCTCTAAAAGAATGATTAATTTCAATCAGTCCTACAACAATACTGATATAAATCATCGGAGCTAAAACAAATAAATGCCAGCTAGCAAAAGAGGATACCGTAATCGGGCTAAGCGCCAATATGGTAAACATCAAAATCAACAAAAAACAAATATTTTTCTTTTTAAAATACATAGCCTTACTAAAAAATAGAAGGCAAATAAGCCCAAGCATGCTAAATAAAAATAGAAAATAATAAAATCTATTCGGAATTAAACTAGAAAAAGTAACATTATTTATCAAATCTACTTGCCCTAAAAGTTCTTTAAGATTGTTAATCCGGGAGACGAAATTATTCATATAACTTAGATTATCTACGCCAAAACCCGTATGACGAAAATTATTAAGTAACCAATTTATAGTCACAAATTTTGGCTCATGAATTAAATTAGCATAGAGAAACAAAAAATTACCCAGGCAGAAGGTAAAAAAGCCAAGAATAATATAAGGCCATGCGGAGACTATTCTACTTTCTTTAATTTTTGCTCTTATTTCTCTCTGGAAGATAATCGCCGTAATTGACAGGCCACCCAGAAATACAATAAACCAGCTAGAAGTAGAAGTGCCAAGACCTAATAATAAAGTTGCTAAAATAAAATATATTATTTTACCATCTTTGTGCCATTCTAAGATAAAAAAAAGCGCCGCAAAAGCAAAAAAAATCCAGTAAGAATGCCCCAGCCTAACAGCGAGTATAAAATAAGGGCTTGTGATTAAGAATAATGATGCGATTGTGGCAACCTTACAATTATATAGTTGCCTAGCACACAGATACGCAAAAAGCAACGTTAACGCCCCGAATGATATTGAAGCTAACCTTAAAGAAAATACGCTTATTCCAAAAATCGTAAAAAAAGGAACCAAAAGATACGACCTGATTGCCGGCAAATGATTCGAGACCATTAAAGGAAATTGTTTTCCTAAAAAAGGAAAATAAAATATGTAATTGGGTTCTTTATTTAATAAAAAATTTATAGTGCCATTAGCGCAGGCGATTTCTTCAAAACTTGCCCCTGGAAAAGTTATCTCTCTTGTTGCCAAGATAAAATAACCCAAGATAAGTAAAAATAAAATTACCGCGTCTGTTTTTAAGTATTTCATTTACTTAAGTAGATTTAAACGGGTATTATATTCCTGTTTTGAGAAGGTCATAGGGGACAGAGGAAACTTTGACTGATTCTATATTGAAATTTCCAGAATTTGAATAATATTGCGTGACTCTCTGGCCGTTGTCTTCTGGAGAATACCAATACCATAAAATATCCTTTCTGGCGCTAGCAACCGATTGTTAAATAATGAATTGTATAAACCAGAGACATTTCCAATAAAGAGGTTAAATATCAAGCAAAAATTGGGATTAATTTGGAATTAATCTTTCTAGTACTTCACCCTGACCAAACATAACCCCTTGGCCGGGGCAGTCGGCCCGGCAGCCTTCCTGTCCTTAAGGCGCAATATCTTCCTCATGCTTCCTGCGGCCAGTTTACCCCTGCCTATCTCAATAAGCGTACCCACGATGCTGCGCACCATATTATACAAAAACCCATCCCCCTCAATATCAATATATATCAAATCCCGGCTCTTGGTGATTTTTATTTCCTTTATTGTCCTTACCGTATTCTGCTTTTCGGGGTCAGACCCCTGAAAAGACTTAAAATCATGCCTACCCAGAATAGCCTTTGCCTCCTGCCTGATAAGCCTTATATCCAGGGTATGAGGATAAAAATAAGCCGTATTCCTCAAAGAAGCGGAAGGACACTGCCGGTTTAATATGGTATAGCGGTAAATCTTTGATTTCGCGCTAAAACGGCTGTGAAAATCAAGCTTCTTTTCTTCTATCCTGGCAACGGTTATATCCTTAGGCAACGTGCCATTCAAAGCGCCCAATAGTTTCTGCGGCGTTATCCCTGAGTTAGTCTTAAAATTTGCCGCCTGGGCATAAGCATGCACTCCGGCATCGGTTCTTCCGGAAGCTACCAGGTGTATCTTCTCTTGAAGGATTTTACCAAGGGCCTTCTCGATTACTTCTTGAATGGATTTTTTCCGTGGACTGTCCTGGACCTGCCAACCGCAATAATTCGTCCCTTCGTATTCTATTTCGAGCTTGAGATTACGCATTCCGCGATTTGCACGGCATTGGTCGCCGCCCCTTTACGAAGATTATCGGCAACTACCCAAAGCCATAAACCATTCTTTACAAAACTGTCTTTGCGGATCCTTCCCACATAAGTATCGTCCCTGCCTTCACAATCATAAGGCATAGGGTATAGATTACTCCTGGGGTCATCTATCACTTGAATCCCGGGCGACTTAGAGAGCAACTCGCGTACCTTATCCGGCTTGATCGGCTTTACGGTCTCAATATAAACCGATTCGGAATGGCCGGTGCGCACAGGCACCCTGACCGTAGTAGCGGAAATCTTTATTTTATCATCGTGCATGATTTTATGCGTCTCGCGGACCAGTTTCCATTCTTCACTGGTGTAATCGTCTTCAACGAAACCGCCGATATGCGGGAAAACATTGTAAGCCAGCTGCAGCTATCAAAGAAACCTCTTCTTTTAACTGTTCCACCGCGCTTTTACCTGCTCCTGAAGAAGCCTGCAGGGTAGTAACGATTATCTTCTTTATTCCGGCCTTTTTATAAATCGGCCATAAAGCTACCACCATCTGGATAGTAGAGCAATTAGGATTGGCGATTATGCCTTTATGTTTTTTTACATCTTTAGCATTGACCTCCGGCACAACCAACGGAACCTTAGGGTCCATGCGAAAATCCGCGCCGTTGTCAATCACTACCGCCCCTCTTTTAATCGCTTCCTGGGCGTAAGTTACCGCCGCGCCTTTTTCACCTTCGGTCCCGGCGAATAAAGCGATATCAATACCGTTAAAACTATCCGGCGAAACTGTCTCTACCGCATAATTTTGGCCGTCTACTTCAATATTCCTGGCTGAACGGGCAAAAACGCGCAAGTTCCCCACAGGAAAATTACGCTGTCTTAGAACCCGCAGCATTTCAATCCCTACTACCCCTACGCCGACTACCGCAACATTGTATTTTTTCATAAGTTCTCCACCACCAAATCCCCTACTTCCTGGGTAGAATATCCCATCTTACCCGCTGCAAGAGATTTTAATTTTGTCCGGGCGACTTTTATTACTGCATCTTCAACTGCTTTGGCTGCCTTATCTTCACCAAGATTTTCAAGCATCATTCCCACGGCGCAGATTGCGGCTAACGGATTGATTACATTTTTACCGGTATATTTGGGAGCGCTTCCGCCAATCGGCTCAAACATAGAGACGCCCTCGGGATTGATATTGCCGCCTGCGGCAATACCCATACCGCCTTGTATCATCGCCCCTAAATCAGTAATAATATCGCCAAACATATTGTCGGTGACAATCACATCAAACCACTCCGGGTTCTTTACGAACCACATCGTGGTAGCATCTACGTGCGCGTAATCAGTAGTAACGCCGGGGTATTCCTTAGCTACCTCATGGAATGTCCTCTCCCAGAGGTCCCAGGCGTAAGTCAACACATTGGTCTTACCGCAGAGGGTCAGCTTATTTCTCTTGTTCCTTTTTTTGCAGTAATCAAAGGCATAGCGGATACAACGCTCAACACCCTTGCGTGTATTATAGGAGATCTGAATCGCTACTTCATCCTTAGTGCCTTTATCTTTAAACTCGCCCATACCTTTATACAGCCCTTCGGAATTTTCGCGTACCACCACAAAATCAATATCTTCCGGCTTCTTATCCTTCAGAGGGCAAAAATCAGAACTATAGAGCTTGACCGGGCGCAGATTAATGTACTGGTCAAGGGCAAACCTTAATTTCAGCAACACCCCTGTCTCGATAATCCCCGGTTTTACAGCCGGGTCGCCTACGGCGCCTAAATAAATCGCGTTAAACTTCTTCAGCTCCGCTATGTCATTATCGTCAACAAGCTTGCCGGTCTTTAAATACCTCTGACCGCTGAAATCAAACTCGCGCGTTTCGTATTTAAAACCAAATTTTTTGCCTGCTGCCGCCATTACCTTCAGCCCTTCGCGTACTACCTCAGGGCCGGTACCATCACCGCCAATAACTGCTATTTTATGCATCTTTACCCCTCACTCCTTAAGTTCCTCTATCCACTTGATAGTAGATTTATTTAAAATAAGGCTTTCTTTCTTTTCTACCGTTTTAGCGGCTAATTTAAAATCCTGCAGATTTTCCTTTTGCATAATCTCTACGTCAGCCAATAATAGAAATTTTTCCGCAGAGTGGTTCAATATATCAAAAGTCCGCATTTCCCCCAAAACAGAAATAAAAGCATTGATGGAGACACCGTCTTGACAGAGGATATTAACGTGACGATTCTGTTTTTCTATCATTATTCCTCCTTCTTCTTTTCTGCTTTTATCCAATTTATCAACCCGCCGCAGCTAACGATTGACTGCAAAAACTCAGGGAATGCCTGGGTTTTATAAACTTCGTTTTGGCTCAGGTTTTTGATTATGCCGCTGGTCAAATCTATTTCAAGAGTATCCCCGTCTTTAATCTTATCTACCGTTTCCATCTCCAGGAAAGGCAAGCCGATATTTATGGCATTCCTGAAAAAAATCGCGGCGAAACTCCTGGCAACGACCGCATGGATACCGCAGCCCTTAATAGCCAGAGGGGCATGTTCACGCGAAGAACCGCAGCCAAAATTTTTCCCTGCGACAATAATATCTCCGGGCTGGACTTTCTGGGTGAAATCCGGCTGGATGCTCTCCATGCAATACTTTCCCAATTCTTTAGCATCGGTAGAAACCAGGTATTTCGCTCCGATAATATCATCGGTATTTATATCATCGCCAAATTTATGTACGCGTCCTTTGATAATCATAGCGCTCCCGGATGGGTAATTTTCCCCCTGACCGCAGAAGCAGCAGCTACTGCCGGATTAGATAAATAGACAAAAGATTTGGGGCTGCCCATCCTACCGATAAAATTCCTGTTCGTGGTTGCCAGGCAGACTTCGCCTTCGGTAATTATCCCCATATGCCCGCCCAAACAGGGGCCGCAAGTGGGAGTAGAAAAAACCCCGCCTGCCTTGACAAAAATCTCAGCCAGGCCTTCTTTTACCGCATGAAGGTATATCTTCTGAGTAGCCGGAAAAATTATCAGCCTTAAACCCGGCTTGACTTTCCTGCCTTTTAAGATTTTGGCGGCAATCCTTAAATCAGTGATCCTGCCGTTAGTGCAGGAACCTATTACTACCTGGTCAAGCTTGACGTCTTTTAACTCGCTGACCGGCTTGGTATTACTGGGCAAATGCGGACAGGCGACAACCGGCTCTAAATTTGTAACATCCCATTCATAGACCTTCTCGTAAGAAGCGTCGGGATCGGATTGGTAAAACTTTGCTTTGCGTTTAAAATGCGCGATATATGCCTTGGTAATCTTATCCGCGGCAATTATACCTGCCCTTGCTCCTGCCTCAATCGCCATATTGCTCATTGAGAATCTATCGTCCATGCCTAACCCGGAGATGACCGGGCCGCAAAACTCCATGGTTTTATATAAAGCTCCATCTACGCCGATATTGCCGATAGTAAACAGAATCAGGTCCTTGCCGCCCACCCATTTGTTGAGCTTGCCTTTATAAACAAACTTTACTGAAGCAGGGACCTTCAACCAGATTTTTCCGTCAACAAAGGCGCGGGCCAGATCGGTTGAGCCGATGCCGGTTGAATAACACCCTAAAGCCCCATAAGTGCAAGTATGTGAATCCGCACCGATGACCAGGTCTCCGGGTAAAACCAGCCCCATCTCAGGCAAAAGCGCATGCTCTATGCCCATGCAGCCGACTTCAAAATAATTCTTTATTTTCTGCTCCCTGGCAAAATCCGCCAGCACCTTGCACTGATTGGCGCTTTTTAAATCTTTTGCCGGGGCAAAATGGTCAGGGACAAGAGCGATTTTATTCTTATCAAATACCTTATCAAATCCGGTTTTTTTAAATTCGGCGATGGCAATAGGCGCAGTAATATCATTGCCCAAGGCAAAATCTACCTTTGCATCAATAAACTCTCCCGGCCATACTTCTTTCTTGCCGGCATGAGCCGCCAAAATTTTTTCCGCTATTGTATAACCCATAGTTTATATTGGAGAATCGGGATTTAAAGACTTGACCTTATTCCTTAAATCTCTTAACAATAAGAGACGCGTTATGTCCGCCAAAACCCAGAGAATTGGACATGCAGACGTTGACTTTTGTCTTGCGGGCCGTATTCGGCACATAATCGAGGTCACAGTCGGGATCCGGATGGTCGTAATTTATGGTCGGAGGAATAACCCCGTCTTTTATAGCTAAACAACAAACCACAAACTCTACGCCGCCGGCTGCCCCCAACAAATGGCCGGTCATTGACTTCGTAGATGAGATCATAACCTTCTTGGCGTGAGCGCCCATGGCTTTCTTTATGGCTAAAGTTTCGATTTTATCATTAAGCTTAGTGGAAGTGCCGTGGGCATTGATATAATCAATGTTTTCCGGAACCATATTCGCGTCTTTCAGGGATATCTTCATAGCCCTCATCGCACCGTCACCCTCAGGGTCTGGCGCGGTTATATGATAGGCATCGCATGACATGCCATAGCCTACAATTTCAGCAAGAATTTCCGCTTTTCTGTTCTTGGCGTGTTGCAAGGTTTCCAAAACTACTATGCCGCAGCCTTCGGCTATGACAAAGCCATCGCGTTCTTTATCAAAAGGACGGCTTGCTTTCTGGGGTTCATTATTCCGGGTAGAGAGGCCTTTAAGGGCGCAAAATCCGCCCACGCCCGTAGCTACAACACAGCTTTCTGTGCCGCCGGTAACCATTACATCAGCGTCTCCCCGCTCTAAAATCCTGAAGGCTTCACCTATGGCATGCGAACCCGAAGCACAGGCAGTAGCCACACAGGAATTGGGGCCCTTCAGTCCGAATATAATCGCAACCTGGCCGGCGGCTTCATTGACAATCAACATCGGGATAAGAAAAGGGGACATCTTAGACGGCCCTTTGTTAAGCAAATTCTTATGCTCTTCTTCTATTGTGTATAAACTCCCGATGCCTGAACCGACCAGTACTCCGATGCGCTCTCTATCTTCCTTGATTAAGTCTAACCCCGAGGACTCTATCGCCTGTTTTGCGGCAGCAACCGCATATTGGGCGAACTTATCCATCCGCTTGACGTCTTTAAAAGTCATCCCATGCAATTTAGGGTCAAAACCCTTGACTTCCCCTGCGATGCGGGAGTCAAACTTGCTGGCGTCAAAAGAAGTGATCGGGCCGACCCCGCTCTTGCCCTCTTTCAAAGCCTTCCAAAAAACCGGGATATCATTCCCCACCGGAGTAATCACACCTAAACCCGTAACCACTACTCTATTTTCTTGCATAGTTTATTTTCCTGCGTCATAAAATTTACCCCGCCAAAGTAAAAAGGCGGGGTATCTATTGAAAACCACTTTAACTATGGTTTTACTTGCTTCCTGCTTTATCTTCAATGTACTTGACTGCATCGCCAACGGTAGTGATCTTTTCCGCGTCCTCATCGGGAATCTCAATGCCGAATTCTTCCTCTAAGGCCATGACTAACTCTACCGTATCCAAAGAGTCTGCACCTAAGTCATCGATAAAAGATGCCTCAGGGGTGACCTCTTCAGGCTTTACTCCCAACTGTTCCGCGATTATAGACTTAAC
>Ga0247841_10003429_pt1 | contig 29459 bp, 18 predicted proteins | sample LaCruzMarch2015__2_FD_192410 | JGI IMG/M metagenome (GOLD analysis project Ga0247841, IMG submission 192410) | Freshwater microbial communities from meromictic Lake La Cruz, Castile-La Mancha, Spain - LaCruzMarch2015_18m | ecosystem: Environmental > Aquatic > Freshwater > Lake | place: Spain... | reverse complement strand
CCTATATTTATGAAATCGCTTTTAAACTTAATACCAGGCCAAGAAAAAGTTTAGGTTTTAAATCGCCTAATCAAGTATTTTTAACTAATTTTGAAAATCAAGTTGCATTTATTACTTGAATCTACCAAAACCTTATTCGCCACGGCGAATGAGGTGCTATATTAATAATTCAAGTTTCGCACAATTTTTATTATGTACAAACTACTGTCATATCAAGTGTCAGATGTTATAAGCCCGCCCGGTCAGGCGGGCATTTGACATATCATTAGTATGCTTGCAATGCGGTTTTTCTTATTTTATTCTTTTCTACTTCCGATGGAAACTTCCCGCCGTATATTGCTTTTTCCCAATCCCCATACATGGGGTTTGGGAGTATGATAAAGTTTTCGCCAAATTGATTTTTGAGGCTATCGACCATATTCAGACCGTAATTTGTTTTTCTGTTCGCAAAAATTTCATTGAAATCGCGGAGGTTGTCGCCAATTGTAAGTAATATTTTATTTTTCTTTTCAATACTTTTGTAGCGGCCGGTTTTGTTGCTTTGACCGTTTACTTTTAAAAAAATATGAGTTGTATCTGCGAAAGGAATATTTTCCTTTATCATGTTTTTTAAAGTCGCATCGCGTTCATCCATATCGCGGTTTGACACATAAAATAGTTCAACGCCTTTTGATTTTGCATAATTCAGAAAATCTATCACTCCGGGAGTTGGTTTTGCATTTGCTGTTTTTGTCCATTCTTTCCATGTCTTCGGTGAATATGCAACACCTTTTTCTATCATCATTGCCTGGTATGGAGAATTGTCGAGCACGGTTTCGTCTATATCAAGGATTATGGCCTTTTTATCGCTAGCCTTACATTTTTTCAGCTGATTATCCAATGCGATTTTCGCCATATTGTAACTCTGATAATATAGGGCTTTCATTTCGGCAGACTTCTGATACCAGAGTACCGACATAACCATGTGTTCCTGAGCCGACATATTAAGGCTATCACAAACACTACCTGCCTGATGTAATTTTTCATCATTGTTTTTGCATGATACTGTAGCCAGCACAATAACAGGAATTAAAACTAATGCAATCCTTTTCATAAAAAATGTTTTAGAAGTTAAAATTAAATTTACTTTATATGTATTCAAAAATAAGTTTTTGGATACATATCTTGTTTTTTTTACAAAAGTATTTTTTTAAACCGATATTTTAATTGAAAACTAATTTTCATATTATACCAATTGTTCGTTCTAAAAGATATAATCGAATAAGAACGATTACATTGGTAAATGCCGATAGGCTTTCAACATCATTTCAAAAACACTTTTTTGAAATGATATTTTTGAAAGCTAATCGGTATTATTCTTATCTTGCACCCTTAAAATAAATCTAAATTTATGAGTTCATTTGAAGTTATTGGCGGTCAAAAGTTAAAAGGCGAACTAATTCCGCAAGGCGCTAAAAACGAGGCGCTGCAGGTTATATGCGCTACTTTACTTACTTCTGAAAAAGTAACAATCAGCAACATTCCAAACATCAGGGATGTAAATAAGCTGATAGAACTTCTGTGTAACATGGGCGTTAAGATAGAACAAATAGCTAAAGATGAATATTCGTTCCATGCTGATAATCTTAACCTGGATTTTATGAATACTCCCGATTTCAGGCAACAAACCACCAGCCTGCGCGGTTCAATCATGATCATTGGTCCGTTGCTGGCGCGCTTCGGTAAAGGATATATTCGCAAACCCGGCGGTGATAAAATAGGACGCCGCAGGCTCGACACACACTTTATAGGTTTGCAAAAACTTGGCGCCGACTTTAGCTATAATGCTGATGATAATTTTCACAAAGTCAGTTCAAAAAAGCTGAAAGGCGCTTATATACATCTCGATGAAGCTTCAGTTACAGGTACAGCCAATATCCTCATGGCAGCGGTGTTGGCAAAAGGAAACACCACTATTTACAATGCGGCATGCGAACCATATTTACAACAGCTTTGCCGCATGCTCAACAGTATGGGTGCAAAAATATCAGGGGTAGGGTCCAACCTACTCACTATCGAAGGAGTGGATAGCCTTGGCGGCACAAAGCACCGCCTTTTGCCTGACATGATTGAAATTGGTAGCTTTATCGGGCTTGCTGCTATGACACAGTCGGAGATCACTATCAAAAATGTGGCTTACGATCAACTGGGTATTATTCCTGACGTTTTTAAATATCTTGGCATTCATCTGGAACATATAGAAGATGATATTTATATTCCCGGACAGGAGCATTACCAGATTGAAACATTTATCGACGGCTCTATCCTTACCATTGCCGATGCTATTTGGCCGGGTTTTACTCCTGACCTGCTTAGCGTGATACTGGTAGTTGCCACGCAGGCCAAAGGAAGTGTGCTAATCCATCAGAAAATGTTCGAAAGCCGTTTGTTCTTTGTTGATAAGCTCATCGATATGGGCGCGCAAATTATCCTCTGCGATCCGCACAGAGCAACGGTAATCGGGCTTGACAGAAAGTTCCCTCTCAGGGGCATAGAAATGGTATCACCCGATATTCGTGCAGGGGTATCTCTGCTCATCGCCGCAATGTCAGCTCAGGGGAAAAGCGTTATCCACAACATTGAACAGATCGACCGCGGATATCAGGATATTGATTTACGCCTGCAAAAGGTTGGCGCACAGATTAAGCGGATTTAAAAAATTTTGTTTTTTTGTTTTGAATATCATGCTGAGGACAAAGATTATAGATTTGCGATATTTATTGATATCAGGAAATTTTTGCAAAACTTGCCTGCCGCCTGCCCCGATGTAATCGTGGGTAGGCAAGGGCATAATAGAGTCTAAACATATATATCTTAAACGCTGGTAGATTCTCATTTTTTCATAACATAAAAACTTTATATCATTTTTTTCTTTACTTTAGGCAACCCATTTACCAATTAAACGTCTTAATTACAAAGCCTCATGATGGATTTGTCGGATATCAAAAAAGTTAAGCAACTTGTTGAGGCATGCATTAAAGGGGAGAGAAAAAGTCAGCAAAAGTTCTATCAGTTATTTTATGGTAAACTGCTGTCGATTTGTATGCGATATGCCGATAACCGGGAAGAAGCAAGGGATACCCTGCATGATGGGTTTATAAAGGTATTTACAAATTTGAAAGGATTCGGGTATAGGGGTTCACTGGAAGGTTGGGTGAAAAAGATTGTTACAAACACAGCCATTGATGCTGTTAGAAAGAAGAAAAATTTTCTTGTAGAGCTTGAAGATAACAAAAATTATGATGGAATAGTTGATGATTACAGCGAAAATGTTGAGTTAGAACTATGCAATCAGTTGAAAGTTGAGATAATCATAAAACTCATTCAAAAGTTAAGCCCGATGTACAGAACAGTATTAAACTTATACATTTTTGAGGAAATGACACATAAGGAAATTGCAGAAGAATTAAATATAACTGTTGGAACATCAAAATCAAATTATGCAAAAGCAAAAAGAAATTTAATCAAATTATTTGAAGATCACAAAAATGGACATAAACAATAAATATACAGGGTTCGAAAAATTGCTTCAGGAGAAGTTTAGCAATTTCAAACTTCCGTATAAGCATAAGGATTGGCTTGACTTTGAAAAGAGGCTGCCAAAGTCTCCAAAATCTTTTCACTTACCCCAAAATCTTTTCAAACATATAATTATTGCAGCAGTTATAGTAGCGCCTGTACTTACGACTCTATATTTCATTGCCAAAACCAGCAATCAGGAAAATGTTAAATCCGAAAAAAATATTAAAGAAAATCAGTTGAACAAAGACAACGAAAAAAATGTTACTCAACTGAATAATATTGAAGAAAGTACAATCAACACCACCGATAATAAAAGTAACAATAGTAGTACTATAACCACTATTTCTAATGGCGATTTGGAAAATACCTCACAGAAAAACAGCTATAATGACGAGGATAAGACAAATCCGAATCTGACCATTGACAAAATTTCAACATCTCAAAACAAAAATCTCGAAAATTCTTTTGATAATAAAGACCGGAAAAATGTCTTTTTTAATAGCGAGCTTATTTATGCAGATATAGTAGAGGGTTGTGCCCCATTAAAAGTTCAGTTCAAACCTTTGATATCCTCTGATACTATTTCGTACCTGTGGGAATTTGGTGATGGGAAAACCTCTGTGAAAAAGACTACGACACATCTATACAGCAAATCAGGCACGTATACCGTATCACTTATTGTAAAGTTTGCAAAATCACAGGCTACAAAAAAGATCATTTATTCTAAAAACATAATCGTAAAAGAAGTTCCTGTCGCTGAATTTGATTATTCACTTGATAGCGAAAATGATATTTTTTCTTTCTCAGACAATTCTATAAATTCATTTGACTGCTTCTGGACATTCGGAGATAAGACTTCTTCTAAAGAAAAAAATCCACAACATGAATATCAACAAAACGGAACTTATAATATTCAACTGATAGTCATAAATACTACAGGATGCACTGACACAGTTTCGAGGAAGATCTCTGTTAAAAACAAAGATCCTTTTATAATTCCAACAGGTTTTTCACCTGATGGATTGAATCCTTATTTCGGACCGGTTGGCGAAAATATGAATCCTGACGGATATAAAATGAGCATTTATGACAAAAATGGAAAGCTTGTTTTTGAGACAAAAGAAATTGAAATGAAATGGGATGGAAAAATTTCCGGAACAAATTCAGATGCTCAGGCAGGAGTATATTTTTGGAAAATCGTCATAAAGAACAAATATGGAATCCTTCGGGACTATAGCGGGTGGGTGACGCTTATAAGATAAAATGCAAAGAAAATATTTTGCAGTTTTTAAATAAAATGCTATTATTGTATAGTCACATAAAAATGTTATTCAGAATTATTTCACATATAATAAATCATTGAACAATCAATAAACAAGCCGGTATGAAAAGAATTTTGTTTTTAACAGTAATGATACTGGGATTTATCCTTGCCTCCAGGTCGCAAACATATCTTATAAGCAGTGGCGGTACGGTGAATGCCTGTACCGGTGACTTTTTTGACAGCGGCGGAAATGGCGGAAATTATGGAAATAATGAGAATTTTACCATGACGTTCCATTCCACAAACCCGTTGAATACACATATCAAGGTTAGTTTTAATTCATTCGATATAGATGCTTCGGATATGCTGTATGTTTATGACGGGTCGAATACTTCCGCTCCGTTAATTGGAGCTTATAATAACGTTAATCCTCTTTCGGGAGGAAGCAATGCAGTGCAGGCATCAATTTACAATACTTCCGGAAATTTAACTTTTAACTTTGTATCCAACGGCTCGGTAACCAATTCCGGATGGTTTGCATCTCTGGTATGTATTCCGCAATGCCAGAAAGTAGTTGCAATGATTGATACTACCAAAATGATTCCTTTGCCGAATGATAGTAATTATGTTGATATCTGTTTTGGTGATTCTATCCGCTTTGCAGCCGATGCCGGCCCATTGGCATTTCCGCAGGATAATATTTTGTACGATCAGGATAGCTCTACTACTCAATATTTATGGGACTTCGGCGATGGCGCCACAGCGGCAGGACGTATCGTCTGGCATAAATTTACCGCTGTACAGGGTTATGATGTTTATCTTAGAGTAATAGATATCCGGGGTTGTGATAACACCAACCTTTGTAATTTACGCGTGAGGATATCTGCAAATCCTTTCGGTGAAATCCATCCATTGGCAAATCTTTGTTCCAGTGCTGACAGCATAGAAATTACTACAGGTTATTCAGGCACATCTAACATTGTAATAAATCCCATCGATTTTTATCACTCGGCAAGCCAGAGCTTCGATAGCACTATGTTCGTTCCTGACGGACCGGACTGCCCTGTACAATGCTATAATACGGAAGTTACTTTTGATGTTTTTGCTCCCGGCGCAACGATCTCTGCCGCCAGTGATGTTTTATCCATTTGTGTCAATATGGAGCACTCTTTTACCGGCGATCTGGGGTTTACAATAATCTGTCCGAACGGTCAACAAGTTGTTCTTGACCCAAACACCCACTCGGGAGGCGCTTACATGGGAGAACCGTATGGTGGCTCCAATCATGATTATTATGACAGCGACACCAATCCTTGCCAGGCTGCTTATAATCCGGCTGGAGTTGGCTGGACATACTGCTGGTCGGAAACATACTCGCAGCAAGGTACTCTCGATGCTCTGTCATATGGTTCAACAAGCCCCATTGATTCAACAAATCAGATAACTCACACAGATTATATTACTCCGAATAATTCGCTTGCGGGGTTGATCGGATGCCCACTGAACGGTACATGGAATATTGAAATCTGTGATGACTATGGAATTGACAACGGTTATATTTTTAACTGGACATTAAATCTAAATCCTGCATTGCTGCCTACTGGCTGGGGTTATACCGTACCCATTGATTCAATTGGATGGAGCGGTTCTTTTATAGAACAGCAGCTGGATTCCTCCATTATCGTATATCCTGATTCCGGTGGAATTTTCACATATACCATTACCATATATGATGCCTTTGGCTGCTCTTATGATACTACATTCCAAATTACTGTTATTAACTCACCTGCAGTCAATCTTGGTAATGACACAACTGTGTGCGGTGGAACGATCCTGCTTGACGCAGGGAACCCTAATGCTGACGCTTATTTGTGGAGCACAGGAGCTACTTCACAGCAAATTCAGGTAAATACAACAGGTACTTATATTGTGGAAGTCACAAATACCGATAGCACATCATCGCTGCAATGCAAGGATTCGGACACTATAAATGTTATTGTGAATAACAGTATAAATCTCACTATTAATCCTGCAACCCTAACAATATGCAGTGGGCAACCAGCTACTCTCATAGCAAGCGGTGCAACCACTTATGTCTGGAATACAGGAAATACGGATTCTTCCATCATAGTTTCGCCTACTGCTACAACTACTTATACAGTTACAGGAACAAATTCAGGATGTGCAGGCACCGCTTCATGTGTAGTAACTGTAAATCCATCACCAAATATTCAAATTATTACTACAAACGCCTCATGCGGTATGAATAACGGAAGCGCCATAGCTTCCGGAGGAATGAGCTATATCTGGAACGACGGTCAAACCACAGATACTGCAACAGGATTAGCGTCTGGAAATTATACAGTAACCGTTACCGGTATTAATGGATGCAGTGCATCTACTGATGTTACAATAGGACAAACTCCCGGTCCTTCTGCCAGCTTTTCTGCAAACCCAAAACAAACCAATGCATATGTATATATTACATTTCATGATAATTCGACAGGAGACATTATAAGCTGGCAATGGGACTTTGGCGATGGCAGCACAGCAACAGATCAAAATTGTATTCATCAATACGGAGATACCGGAACATACACAGTTACTCTGATAGTAACAGAGGCTAATGGGTGTATTGATTCTGTCAGTGATATCATAAAGATCAGGGATATTTTCACTTTATATATTCCTAATACGTTTACACCTGATGGTGATGGAATTAATGATTTCTTTTTCCCAAAGGGAGTAAATGTAGATCCGGATAATTATGAAATGGACATTTTCGATTGTTGGGGCAACCTTATGTTCCGCACTACTACATGGGTATCCACACACGGAGAGCCCTGGAACGGAACAAAAAATAATAGCGGGACGTTTAAAAATGTAGTGATGGGTGTTTACGTATATAGAATTTTAGCAAAGGAAATTCAAGGGCATAAACATGAATATCTTGGGAGGGTGACGCTTATAAGATAAAATACAATTTATTTTATAAAATAATTCATATCATGAAAAACCAGTATTTCAATTTTGTGCCAATAACTCTGCTTCTGATTTTTCTTTCTTCATCAATGTATGCCCAGATGACTCTTACATTTTCAAATCAGGTTAATCATGTATGCGACGGAAACCCCTGTAATTACTCTGGACCCTCAATTCTCATAAATGAAGTAATGCTAACACCTTCCACACACGATGGTTCAATATATGGAACAGGTACTGGGTTTTATCCCGGAGATAATGAGGGCGAATGGATTGAATTATATAATCCTGATTTATGTAAATCTGTTGATATTTCTTGTTTTTATCTTGGAAATAATACAGCCGACCCAAGCCCAAATAATTATGGCGGAGGATATAGAATTCCAAATAATACAATTGTCCCTCCACGTGGTTTCGTAGTAATCAGAGGTGTATATGCTCCTCCGGTACCGGCTAATCTGCTTGTGCAAAATGGAGGTAATACAATCGAATATATTGTTGATAATGGATTAAGTAATGTTTGTTTGGGCCCCGGTGCAAGTCGTTTATGGTTTCCTAATTCAGGCGGATGGTTTGCATTTTATAATGCAGCTGGTATCCCTCAGGATGCAATTTCATGGTCCGGCACTACCAACTCATGTATGTCTTGTAATCCGTGTATCCCGTCCTGTTCTGGCTGTGCAAATACAACTTCACTACCTTCTTATGATGCTATTCCTGCAAATCTTAAAACATATATAACTGCTCAGAACCCAGGAGATTTTTCCGGACAATCATGGCGAAGAATACCCGATGGCGGAGCATGGAGTAGTTCTGCTTCAACACCCACTATTGGAAATTGTAATTCTATTTGTAATCCGCCTCCTGTTATCACCTGCGATGGTCAGGTTACTGTTACAGTTTCCGGAGGCACACCGCCATATTCTTTTATATGGAACGACCAGCAGGCTTCACATGCTGCAACAGCCACAGGACTTTGTGCAGGGAACTATTGTGTTACGGTTACCGATGCTAATAATAATACGCAAACCGGTTGTGTTGATATAGTTAATTTTGAACCTACTGTTACATTTAACACTGTTACGCCTATTTGCGTAAATACTAATCCTTTTAATCTTACTTCTTATGTGTCACCTGCCGGTGGTACATTTTCGGGAACTGGTGTAACAGGCACAAACTTTAATCCGGCTACGGCCGGGGTTGGTACTCATACAATTTCTTATGTTTATGCAGACCCTAATACTTGTGAAGATAGTGTTGCTCAATCAATAACTGTTAGTCCGCTTCCAGTTCTTAGTACAACTTATACGGATGAAAATTGCGGCCAATCAAATGGATCAGTTACTGTAAATCCTGTCGGGACATGCACGCAAGGGTTTACTTATTTATGGAATACCTTGCCTCAACAGAACACACAAACAGCATTGAATCTTTCTGCTGGTACATATATAGTTACTGTTACATGTAATGGCTGTTCAGTTTCTGCGACAGCAACTGTTACTAATGTAGCAGGTCCATCGGTTTCAATATCCAGTATAACAAATTCCGCTTGCAGCTTGGCAAACGGAAGCGCCACAGCAATAGCAAATGGAGGAACCGGTCCATACAGTTACAATTGGAGTTGCCTGCCTGTCCAGAATTCCAATACAATGTCCAATGTTCCTGCCGGCACTTATAATGTAACTGTGACCGATGCTAACAACTGTATCGCCACAAACACAGTTACCATTTCTACTTTCCCTCTGCCAGTAGCTTCAATTACAGAAATTGTTGATGCCACATGTAATCAATCGGACGGTAGTGCAAATTTGACCGTTAGCAGCGGAACACAACCATATACTTTTAGCTGGAGTACGAATCCCTCCCAGACAACCCAAAATTTACAAAATGTTCCAACTGGCACCTATTCTGTGACGGTTACAGATGCCAATGGATGTATGGCAACAGCAAATGTTACAATAGGACAGGAGGGTCCCACTACTACCATCTCTTCAACAGGTGAAAACTGCGGTCAGTCGAATGGTACAGCCTCTGTAGTTGCATCCGGCGGAACCGGAACTTATACATACAACTGGAACACTAGCCCACCACAGACTACTGTAACAGCGGTCGGCTTATCAGCCGGAATATATACAGTTACTGTGAATGACGGAGGCTGCACAACGACTGCAACTGTAACAGTAATGATTATTCCGGGTCCTACAGCTGGCTTTTCCGCATATCCCGAAGTACTGACTTTAATGGACGGACCTGTTTTATTCTTTGATAACTCTTCGGGTAACATCGTAAACTGGCAATGGAATTTTGGGGATAATTCTCTAACAGCCAGCGGAGCCGAAACAAATCACCAGTATCAAAATCTCGGCACTTACGTTGTTACTCTGATAGTTACTGATAACAAAGGATGCACGGATACTGTAACAGACACGATAAAAATCAGGGAAATTTTTACCTTATATGTCCCCAATGCGTTTACACCTGATGGTGACGGAATTAATGATTTCTTTTTCCCAGAGGGGGTAAATGTGGATCCGGATTATTTCGATATGACAATTTTTGACCGATGGGGCAACATTATATTTCATACTAATACATGGGTATCCACACACGGAGATTCTTGGAACGGGACAAAAAATAATAGCGGGACGTTTAAAGAAGTAGTGATAGATGTTTATGTATATAGAATTTTAATTAAGGAAATTCAAGGACCCAAGCATGAATATATTGGAAGTGTAACACTTATAAAATAGAATATCAGGAATCCACAAAGTCAAGTTCTACGCGCAGATTGTCGATAATAAAACCCTGTCTTTCCTGAGTATTTTTCCCCATATAAAAGGTTAACATTTCCTTAATACTTGAAGTACTTTTCAGTATCAAAGGATCTAAGCGCATAGACGGGCCGATAAAATGTTTGAATTCATCGGGAGAAATTTCTCCAAGCCCTTTAAAACGGGTTATTTCAGGCTTAACACCAAGTTCTTTAATCGCTGCCTGTTTTTCCATTTCCGAATAGCAATAGATTGTTTTTGTTTTATTTCTTACACGGAAAAGTGGGGTTTGAAGAATATAGAGATACCCGTATTTAACAAGGTCGGGGAAAAATTGCAGAAAAAATGTGATAAGTAATAAACGGATGTGCATACCATCCACATCAGCATCGGTGGCAATAACGATGTTATTGTAACGAAGGTTTTCTAAATCTTCTTCAATATTCAAAGCCGATTGAAGCAGGTTAAATTCCTCATTTTCATAAACCACTTTTTTACTCAATCCAAAACAATTAAGTGGTTTTCCTTTCAGGCTAAAAACAGCCTGAGTGTTTACATCCCTTGATTTTGTGATGGAACCGCTCGCCGAATCGCCTTCGGTGATGAATAAAGTTGTTTCGAGCTTTCTTTCGTCGTTGCTGTTGTAATGAATTCTGCAGTCTCTAAGTTTTTTATTATAAAGACTTGCTTTTTTAACGCTGTCCTTTGCGATTTTTTTGATATTGGCAATTTCTTTGCGTTCCTTTTCCGACAGAAGAATTTTTCTGTAAAGCGCCTCAGCAGTATCAGGATTTATATGCAGATAATCATCCAGCCTTTTTTTAACGATGTCGTAAATATAATTTCTGATGGTCTGCCCATTGGGTTCCATGCACTGGGAGCCCAGTTTAGTTTTGGTTTGCGATTCAAAAACCGGTTCCTGAACCTTTAGACTGATCGCCGCAATAATGGACGACCGGATATCGCTTGCATCAAAATCTTTTTTATAAAATTCGCGTATTGTCTTTACAACCGCTTCGCGGAAGGCTCCCTGGTGAATGCCGCCTTGCGGAGTATGTGTGCCGTTTACAAATGAATAATACTCTTCGCCATACTGATTCTGGCTATGTGTCATGGCAAATTCAAAATCATTTTCTTTGATATGAATGATAGGGTAAACTAAGTTTGTACCATTGATGTATTTGGTAAGCAAATCAAGCAAGCCGTTCTCAGCATAATATCTTTGTCCATTAAAGTAAATAGAAAGTCCTGTATTCAGAAAAGCATAATTCCAAAGGAGGTCTTCGATATATTCCGTGATAAAATGATAATTTCCAAAAATCCTTTCGTCGGGGATGAAGGTAATAATCGTTCCATTCCGCAGATCTGTTTTTTCTTCTTTGCTTTCTTTGATCAGGTCGCCGTTGCTAAATTCAGCAGATTTTGTTTTCCCGTCCCTTACTGATTGAGTGATAAAAAAAGACGACAAAGCATTCACAGCTTTAGAGCCGACACCATTCAACCCAACTGTTTTTTTAAAAACTTCCGAGTCATATTTTGCGCCGGTATTGATTTTCGAAACACAATCCACCACTTTCCCAAGTGGAATACCACGGCCGTAATCTCTTACTGTAACTTTTTGATCCTTAATAGTGATTTCGATCTTTTTACCGAAACCCATAATGTATTCATCCACGGCATTATCAATGATTTCCTTGATCAACACATAGATGCCATCGTCATGCGAAGCGCCATCGCCAATTTTCCCAATATACATACCAGGCCTAAACCGGATATGTTCCTTCCAGTCAAGGGAAACAATGCTTTCTTCATTATAATTGCCTGACATTCTTGTAATTTTTTGCAAATTTAAGATAAAAGAGGATTTCAGCGACATTCAGAACAAACGAAATATTAACAATTGTTGTTAACAGGATAAGAATGTGTATATAAGCCTATTTTCCAGAAGTCTCTATCACCTTAAATTCTGTTCTCCTGTTATTCGCTCGCCCCTGTTCTGTATCGTTTGTGTCAATAGGGACGGACTCGCCATATCCTTTGTATCCAAGCCTGTCTTTCGGGATGTTGCGGTTAATCAGGTACTCGTAAACTGCTTTAGCACGGTTTTCCGAAAGTGTCTGGTTATACTTATCATCACCCACATTATCGGTATGCCCGCTGATCTCGATCTTCATTTTTGGATTTTTATTGAGCAGTTCTGTAAGTTTTCCCAGCTCTACTGTGGATTCCGGTTTCAGTTCATATTTGTCTGTGTCGAAAAAGATGTTTTTTAGAACAACAGATTCACCTGTTTTTATTGGTTGAAGCGGAATATCTTTCAGGTATGGATCTGCGTCCGAATATAAGCCTGTAAGCGTAAAGTTTTCTGAGTAAAACAAATATCCTTCTTTCGAAACATTCAAAGCATAATCTTTATCAGTAGGCAGACATACAAGGAATTCGCCGTTTACAGCATCAGAATTGGATTCAATAACTGTTTTGCCGGTTTTCAGGTCGATCAACTCGAACTTTGCTTCCAGCTTTGCTTTTGTCAATTTATTATAAACAATTCCCTTCAAATAGTTAACCACTTTGGGGCGTGCTTTTTCATAAAGCGGGAATGAATAAATATCCATACCTCCTTTACCCCCGGGACGGTCAGAGGCAAAGTATGCCAGATTACCCTTGGAATTTACCACAAGATAACTTTCGTCAGCATACGTATTAATCGGGTAACCAATGTTGACAGGTTTTCCCCAGTTTCCGATGGAATCCTTCCTCGAATAAAAAATATCAAATCCGCCCATACCCAGGTGTCCGTTTGAAGCAAAGTACAATGTCTGATCATCAGGATGAATAAAAGGCGCCATTTCTCCTTTATCAGTATTGATTGAATCTCCAAGGTTTACAGGAGCAGTCCATTCATCTTTTCCATTTTTAGTAGTTTTCCAAATATCCATACCGCCTTTCCCTCCAGTCCTTGCGCTTGTAAAATATAAAGTTTTTCCATCGGATGAAATTGACGGCTGCGAATCCCATTTATCAGAATTGACCACCGGACCCATATTTACGGGGATACTCCATACATCGCCAACATGTTTGGAAACATATATATCACAGCTACCAATGCCATCAGGGCGGTTGCATCCGGTAAAGTATAAATATTTTCCATCAGGTGAAATACATTGCGCACCTTCATTGCCATTTGTATTTATTGGCCGCCCTAGATCAACGGCTTTACTCCATGTGCTATCGTTAATTTTATTACTTACATAAAAATCCTCTTCTTCTGAAAGCCTTTGATCAAGAGTATTTTCATCTTTAGGTAATCTTCGTGTAATAACAAGAGTATGTTCGTCGGCTGTAACAGAGGGTAAATATTCGCTGTAAATTGTATTAATGCTATCGCCTAGATTAGCCGGATTAAAAGGGACAGGGTTATTAACGGCATTGATTCCGAATTCACATTCTTTGAGCATATACTGAACTCGTTTAATATTAATAATATCAGCATTCCTGTTATCAATAAAACTTTCGAAATCATTTTTAGCATCCTGGTATAAGCCCGTATGCAATTCTATTATTGCAAGATTGAGATAATTTTTCAAATAAAAACCAGGATCAATTTCAATAGCTTTTTTGTAAGACTCAATCGCTTTGGAATATTTTTTTTGTTCGTAATAAATATCACCCTTAAGCATGTATGCTTCAATAAATTTACTATCTGACTTAATTGCATTTTCAAGTTCTTTCAGAGCTTCTTCATTGTTATAAGCATCGTACAACTTTGTAGCTTTTTCATAAGATTTAATTGCTTTATCAGATTTTGTTGAATATTTATAGGTATTTGGCTGAGCTCTGCATGAGGCTGCAAAAGCAAGGAATATCAATAAAAAGAAGGAATATTTTTTCATCAATTAAAGTCTTGTATAATGGTTCGGCGGTTGCTTTTCGGTGGCGACTTTACCTACTGAATTTCCACGAAGCTCTGCCGTTTAATTTATTACTTTTCTGTCCTACGAGAGATGCACCGCCACTGAAAACAAGCGCCGGTCGTTATGCCCTGTAAAAATTACCCCTTAATCAGTTTCCGTTGTATTGTCCCGTCAGCCCCCGTCAATTTAATCACATAAACACCGGTAGCCAAAAAACTAATATCTATATCATTCGTCTCATTTGTCAATTCGCTTTGCAAAACACAATTACCGATAATGTTATAAACTTGCATTTTTATTTTCTGTCCTTCTGTAATATTAATATATACTTTGTCTGTAGCTGGGTTTGGATAAATTTGAATATACTTATCAATGATGTTTTCGTTAATCTGGGTAGCTCCTATATCCCTAACACATCGCAAACCAAACCCTTCCGCCTTATCGTAGCTGCGGAGTCTATACACGGTAGCGTCTATGTAGTACAAGTGGCGACTCCAAGCGTTCCAAGTATCGTAAGTCGTGGAAGTCCACCAGTAGCCGCCGTCGTGAATATTGGAGAAAGAAGCATCGGAGAAACGACAGCCGCCAGGAAGAGCAGTAAAATTACTGCTGTTATCGCCGCAGTTTCCTGATGACCAATGGCTTGTGCCGGATTCTTTTAATTTGTTGCCTATATTTAATCCTGAATACAATTCGCTTGTCGTATCAACATAGATGTCAAGATACTTTGCCATAATATTCCATTCTGCATCCGATGGTACATGCCAGCCTGTTGGACATGGTCCTTGCACTCCGCTTGGTTGTGAATTGCTTGAATTTGCTCCGTTCATTACTGCTGCCCAAGTATACAATTTACCATAAATTACTGTATTTGCAGGAATATTGTCATGATCAAAATAATATTTTGCAGTGTAATTTCCGCCTATATTTCCGGCACTTGTTCCATCAATCATTGGTACTCCACTTGAATAATGAGTGGCTTTTAAGTTTTCACGCATCCAAACCTGTGTTCCTATTGTCACAGTATTATATACATTACCGTCAAAGTCTGAAACTGTCTGTGCCTGATTTTTATATGCTAAAAATGCAAGTCCTGCAAAAAGTAAAATTGTTTTTTTCATAATTGTCTGGTTTAAATTGTTAGTTATTTGTTGTCATTAGTCGGACTTAGATGTCAAATGGTTTTATTGGGCATAACTTGTTTCTCGCTTCACCTTTTGGTCCCGCGTAGGCGGGATTATTATTTCTGTAAATATACAATTTTTTTATTCGCCATAGGCGAACAAATTATCAAAATGAGTTTGTAATATTTGCTTACAGGAACCTCTAAAAACTAATTTTCAGATGTTTTTTACCCCGCCCCTAAAGGGTGAAACATCTGAAAATCAGCCTCCCTTTAGGGTTAGGGGTAAAGCTGATTTTCAATTTTTAGAGAGGCCATTACAAAATTTTTATTTTCAATGTGTTCGCGATCCGAAGCGGCGGGGCTTTGCTAAGTTCGGCACTTTGATGCTTTGATGCTTCGACTCCGCTCAGCATTCCTCCGCTCAGCATCCTTATCCCTTATCCCTTATAACTTTCTCTTACGGAATATTCATATATTTATGCGACTGTAACGAAATACTCCACTTCGGTTTTTTTAGGATGTAATCAACAATCAGTGGTAGCATTTTATTTCGGGTGCTCCATTCAGGTTGAAGCAGCAAAATAGTATTTTCCCCTATTAATGCTGCGTTTTTTTCAGCCCAGTCAAAATCGGACACATCATATATTATAACTTTTAATTCATTTGCTTTAGTATATATAAGCGGTAAAGGAGGGTCATTTTTTTTAGGTGAAAGGCAAATCCAGTCCCACATCCCGCTTAACTTTTGCGAGCCGGAAGTTTCCAGATAAGTTGTAATATCGTTTTGCTTCAAACAAGAGCAGAGATAATCAAGATTATAATTCAGAGGTTCGCCGCCTGTAACAACCACCGCTTTTGCCGGACAATCAAGAATTTTTTTAATTATATGATCAACTGCAGTAAGCGGATGCATATCGGCATTCCACGATTCTTTAACATCGCACCAACAGCAACCTACATCGCATCCGCCAATCCTTAAAAAATAGGCGGCTTTCCCTGTGTTATAGCCTTCGCCCTGTATGGAATAAAATTCCTCCATCACAGGCAACAAACGACCTTCTTGTAATAACAATGCCTGGTTTTTCAAAAGAAATATTAAGTTGTATAAACTTCTTTTCGTGCGGCTTTCAAAGTATTCATCAGCAATGCTACTATGGTCATAGGTCCCACACCGCCTGGAACGGGCGTTATCTTGCTGCATTTCTTTGCCACTTCATCATAAGCCACATCTCCTTTAAACCTGAAACCAGATATGGTTTCTGAAGATTCAATTCGGTGCATGCCCACATCAATTACTACTGCACCCTCCTTCACCATATCATCTGTAATAAAACCTTGTTTACCAATTGCCACAATGAGTATGTCAGCACCTGCACAGATTTCTTTCAGATTTTTTGTTTTGCTATGGCAGAGCGTTACTGTGCAATTGGCTTCTTTATTATTTCTCGAAAGCAAAATACTTATAGGTGTGCCGACAATATTGCTTCTTCCGACAACCACACAGTGTTTTCCTTCCGTTTCAATATTAGAACGTTTTATTAATTGCATGATTCCATAAGGTGTTGCAGGTATATATCCGGGCAGATTCATCACCATATTGCCTATATTTACAGGGTGAAAACCGTCTACATCTTTTTCAGGCCTAATGGTGCGTATTACTTTTTCAGGTGATATATGCTTTGGCAACGGAAGCTGCACAATAAATCCGTCAATCTCTTCATCATTATTAAGAAATTCAACTACATCCAGCAAGTCTTTTTCCGAAATAGTTTCAGGGTATCTGTATACCGAAGAAATAAAACCCACTTCTTTACATGCTTTTTCTTTGTTAGTCACATAGGTCTGGCTGGCAGGATCATCTCCAACTAATACTGCTGCAAGGTGAGGTACTTTCTGCTCATCTGCAATCATTTTTCTCACAACAGCAGCAATCTCTGTCCTGATATCTTCTGCTATCTTTTTCCCATCAATTAATTCCATAGTTTAAATTGCTTATTATTACTGAATGATGTTACTATTATACTTTGAACGGTTATATATTCCATCGAAGTACGAACCTATTACGAACCTACGAAATACGAACTTGCTTACCGGCAGGCAGGTTTCGCGGTTCGTAAGTTCGTATCTCTTTCGTACTTCGTTGGGATTAGCGAAGAATGCCAACTAATACCCGTTTGCAGTATGACTACATTATCCCTTTGTTCTTCATCATCTGCATCATTTTGTTTTTATTCCCTCCGCCCATCATTTTCATCATCTTTCGTGTATTTTCGAATTGCTTTATCAGCCTGTTAACTTTAGTAATATCAGTACCACTTCCGTTCGCAATTCGCTTTCTCCTGCTGCCATTAAGAATTTCGGGGGTTTCGCGTTCTTTAGATGTCATGGAATGAATAATCGCTTCTATACCTTTAAAAGCATTATCATCGATATCAACGTCCTTCAATGCTTTACCCATGCCAGGGATCATGCCGACAAGGTCTTTCATATTACCCATTTTTTTAATCTGTTGCAACTGCGAAAGAAAATCATTAAAGTTAAATTGGTTCTTAGCGATCTTACGTTGAAGTTTCTGAGCATCTTCTTCATTATATTGTTCCTGTGCCCTTTCCACCAATGTAACAATATCCCCCATTCCAAGGATGCGATCAGCCATACGTTCCGGGTAAAAAACATCAATTGCATCAAGTTTTTCACCAATCCCGACAAATTTTATTGGTTTATTGACAACAGATTTTATTGTTAAAGCAGCTCCTCCCTTGGTATCACCGTCAAGTTTGGTAAGCACCACCCCTTCGAAATTCAGCCTGTCATTGAATGCTTTTGCAGTGTTCACAGCATCCTGTCCTGTCATTGAATCTACAACAAACAATGTTTCCTGCGGGTTGACCGATTTTTTAATGTTGGCGATTTCATTCATCATTTCTTCGTCAATAGCCAGACGGCCAGCAGTGTCAATAATTACAGGACTGTGACCCATATCACGGGCATACGCAATAGATTTTTTAGCAATGGAAACAGGGTCTTTATTGCCTTCGTCGGTATATACCTGTACACCCACTTGTTCACCAAGTACTTTCAACTGGTCGATAGCAGCGGGGCGATAAATGTCGCAAGCCACCAGTAATGGGTTTTTCCCTCTTTTAGATTTAACAAAACTCGCCAGTTTTGCCGAGAATGTGGTCTTGCCGGAACCTTGAAGTCCGGCAATCAAAAAAATGGCGGGACTTCCTTTCAGGTTGATCTCGGTCATTTCACCGCCCATCAGCTGCGTCAATTCGTCGTGAACGATCTTCACCATTAATTGGCCGGGCGAAACTGAAGTGAGTACATTCTGCCCCAGGGCTTTTTCTTTTACCTGCTCGGTAAAGGTTTTTGCAATCTTGTAGTTAACATCGGCATCCAGCAATGCTTTGCGTACATCCTTCAGCGTTTCGGCTACATTGACTTCAGTAATCCTGCCTTGTCCCTTTAATAATTTAAATGCCCTTTCAAATTTTTCACTGATACTTTCAAACATCTTTTATCTTGTTTCATTTAAGGAATGCAAAGTTAATGGCAAATTTCGCAATAGAAAATTTTTTCTTTAAATACATATTACAATTACTATAAACAAGGGGTAAATATTATTTTGATGTGCTTGAAATAATTAATCATTAACAATAACAAAAGTTCTATATAAACCTATCAGTCAGGCTGAGCCGTCCCTTCTTTGGGACGTGTCGAAGTCGACTGATAAATATTCACTCTTCGACACAGCCGCCTCCTCACAAGCTCACGCAATGGCTGGCTCAGAGTGACATTTGCGATTTGCAATTCTGTTATGAATAATAGTTTAATTCTAATTGCTATCGGCGCCAAGCACATCAAAATAATATTTAGCCATATTAATCACATTACTTATTTTACTTTTGCAAATAAAATTTTTTAAAATGAAGGGTAAATTCATATCGGTAATACTTGTAATGATATCCATCATGGGTTATTGTCAAATCGATTCAGGTATGGTAATTGAAAAGAATGTTGAAATATTCCGTTCGTATCTGCAAACTCTTGGTTCTAATTATGTCGATAAAATAAACACTACTCGTTTATTGCATAAGGGTATTGATGCTATGAATCAGTCGCTCGATCCTTACACTGTTTTTAGAAATGAGGAAGAAATAAAAGCACAGAATAATGGATGGAAAGGATATTTATTTTCGGGAATCGGCGTAGGAGTGGCAGAACGCGACAGTATGGTTACAATCATTAGTTTATATGAGGGCGATCCTGCACATCTGGCAGGTGTTCATATTGGTGACCGCGTTTTAGCTGTTGATAGCATTAATGTAAGAAGAATGTCATTTTCGGATGTGATTAAAAAAATTAAAGGCGGGGAAGGAACAAAAGTTACCATTACGTTTGATCGTCCCGGTGTTGGTAAAGTGAAGATACCTATTGTAAGAAAGACTATCATAGCACGTTCGGTAAATTACTATAGTATGATAAACGACAGCATTGGCTATATTGATATTTCGCAGTTCCTTATAAATTCTTATGATTCGCTTGTATATGCATTTAATACCCTTAAGAAAAATAATAAATTTAAATATCTTGTGCTTGATATGCGCGGTAATGCAGGTGGTCTGGTTCAGGATGCGGTAAATACCGCAAATATGTTCCTTCCCAAAGGCAAATTGGTTTGTGATCTGAAATCGGAAAATAATAAAGAAAGCAATTACAATTACACCACCCTTTACGAACCTGTTGATACCAATATTAAAATTGTAGCTCTGACATCAAATTATACGGTTTCAGCGGGCGAAATAATGTTAGGGGCTCTTCAGGATTATGACCGTGCTGTGCTCGCAGGGCAACGAACTTTTGGTAAGGGCTATGTGCAGGGAACAAGATCATTGGTCCATAATACAGAGCTTTATGTTACCGCTGCAAGATACTTCACTCCATCAGGACGATGTATCCAAGAAACAGACTACACACACAAGTATTTAGACGAAAAAGTGAATAAAATAAATGATAGCGTGAAACCTGTGTTTTATACTCAACATCATCGCAAGGTAGTAGCTTCGGACGGGATTGAACCAGATGTAAAACTCCCACCTCCTTCGCAACTTCCAGAAGCGGTTTCCCTGCTCATCAGCAATAATATACTGGGAGATTATGCCACGCTGTATCGCAACACACATACTGTTTATCCGGATATGGCATCTTTTGCATTAACCAAAAAAGATGTTGATGAATTTATGCAAATTGCAACCAAAAAGATCTTAAACATTAGTACCCAGGCAGAATCCGAAACTGATAAACTGGATACTATCCTTAAAAAAGACAGTATTCAAAATTTGTTTAAGAATGATATCGGGAAAATAAAACAAAAATTAGTTAAGAAAAAGCTTACTGAGCTCAGAGAGGACAAGACCCTCATCAAATCCTTATTGGAAAAAGAAATATTAATACGCTATTATAACTATAAAGCTAACATTCATTATATATTTTACCATAGTCCTGAGATCAAAGAAGCCATAGAGATATTTAAAAGCAGGTATAATTCTATTTTGAATTTGAAATGACTTTGTTGCATGAATAAATGCCCGATTTTGTTGAGTTTTAAAGGTTTTTTATTTAAAATTTGACGTAATTTGATGCAAAAACATCAAAAAATCTTTTGGAATTTATGAAATACGGTTTATCTTTGAAGCTAAATTAATTTTAAAAAATCAGGAATCCAGAATATTCGGGATGAGATAAAGATGACTGATCCCAAATATTTGTAAAAATAATACTAAAGTAAAGAAATTATTAATCATTTTTTAACTCAATCGTATATGAAAAAAGTATCATTACTTACGGGTTGTTTTCTTGTAATAAACACTTTTGCATTTTCACAGGAAAAAGGAACGAGCATGTGCGTTTCTTCAGGAAATACAATAAAACAAACAACATTTATTGCTGTTAATTCCCCCGATGTTACGACAACAGTGGAAACAAAAACTCAAATTCCTTTTATAAAAGAAAAGAAAAAGTCAAGATCATCATATAGCAATTTTAATATTCATATTCCACCGGGAGAAGCGATTATTTTGAAATACGACTCTGCAAATAGCAGCATTAAGCAATATGCCATTTCTTATTTTGTGAATTTGACGGATTCTGCAAAGCTTGCCATTGAGAAAGCACCAAGCTGGCTTAAATGTGATTTAAGAGATGTATTGGCACAGATTAGCAGTCAATATCAAAATAAATGGGCTAAATGTATTCTTGAAGCGAACGATCCATATATCGATGAAATTGTTTTTTCAATAGCAAATTTATCCCCCGAATATTTACAATCCCCTTACGCTTATCCGGAAATGTTTACAAAAAATGCCGAATACATTTATAAGTACGATTCACTTTTCAAATATGTAGAAATTAAAAATTATGGTAATTCTATAACAGGAGGTGACTATTATTCCACAGCCGTTTATAAAATTCAGGATAGTGCAACAGGTCCTGTTTATGATTACGAAATACCAAAAGATATATATTACTGGTATGTTGTTCATCCTGAATTAACAGATGAAATACCCGGTTTTATAGACCCTGCTGTAGTAGGATCAAATTCCAATCCTGCAGCATCGCTTACAACTCCTGCCGCAGGAAAGTTTTGGAGAGAGTATATAATAAATCATGGCGATCCTTTAATTCCTAAGGATGCAAATGTATATGCTGCTGGCTTTGTAAGTGAGGCATCATATAGGGGTTTATCAATGCACATGTTAGATACATTAGCAAACATAGACACCTCTTTTTATGATAATTTCCCAATTTCAGGTCAGGCTACTCAGTATACTAGGCCTCATGTGATTGCCTGTATAGACAGGTATATTCTTAGTACAATGTTTTTCACATCCTTAACAGAACGTCCTCACCAACCTGTTAGGATATTGAAATGGGGAATAGGTCGCTGTGGTGAATTTGAAGACTTAACCTTAGCCGTGGGACGCTCTTCGCTAATACCTTCCGCTGGAATAGAAGGTATTTCGGGTGATCACGTATGGAATGCTTTTTATTTTAAAGGAAGATGGATACCATGGGAACCAGTAAATGGCAGCGTAGATTGTAGTCTTTACGCAACCGACACAGCCAAGTTTGCTTCAGTTTCAAGGGTAAGAAGCGACGAGGTATTATACGATGCTCTTAGCGATTATTCTAATATTTATGGAACTATTAGAATTAAAGTTACTGATAAAAATAATAAGCCCGTTGATGGCGCTTACGTTTGTCTTTACGTTTCAAACAGCGACGGCAATATATATCTTGACAATGCCAGAACTTCCGATTGCAACGGGATAGCCGAATTTAAAGTCAGCGAAAGCAAACATTATTATGGCCAAGTTTATGCTTTTGGAACGTCCGTGCCTGCCGGAAACTTTGTGAATAATGTTGTCAATTCAGTAGTCCCTTTTCAAACCTATAATTCTACATTCAAATTTACAGGAAATGCAATTCCCGAATTCAAAATAATTGCCGATAATAATCCTATAAGTGAAAATCCAAATAAAAAAATAACTTTTGATTTAGCTGTGGAAGACGAATATATTTTTGGAAGAGCGTTTTGGTCGGATTTAGGCTCACCACAGGCTCGTGAACACCGCAATACAGGAGTGCCAGTTTCGTTTTTTGAAATCAATGAAGAAAACTTTAATAAATTTAATTTATATGATTATTTTGATGCATATAACTTAAAAAGTAGTATTACTTCATTCGATACGACAATTGCTATGCCCGCAGCCGGTAATGCTTATTTCTTTATCAGAAACAGCGATTATAATAATTTTGTTAATCTTAATGGAAATATATCATTTATTAATAATAATGACACAACAGCCGTAAATATTGTATCGGGAGATACCAGCTCTTTAGCGCTTTTATCTATTACTGCTCTACCTTCTTCTCAATCAGCTTGTGAGAATAATTCCATTTCGTTCGGCGTTACAGCCTTAGGAGCCGGTATTCAATATCAATGGCAGGAAAACTGCGGTGGAAGCTGGGCAAACCTGTTGGATAATACAACCTATTCTGGGGCAGAAACATCAACATTGACCATTGCTAATACAGGGTTAAGCTTGGATGGATGTAACTACCAATGTATATTGGAAAACGAGGCAGACACATTAACGACGCCGCCAGTTACACTGACTGTGCATACTCTGCCTCCTGTACCCACTATCACTCAAAACGGAGATACATTAACGTCAAGTTCAGCAACCAACAATCATTGGTATCTGAACGGTAACCCTATTTCCGGCGCTACTTCGCAAACATATAATGCAACTGCTTCGGGATCTTACCAGGTTAAGGTAACTAATTCGTATGGTTGTTCTGCTATATCCGCAGCGGTAAATGTTACGGTGGGAATTGAAGAACTTTATTCTGCAGGTTATTTCGGCATTTATCCTAACCCAACAAATGGAATAATTAATATTTCTATGAGTAAATCAAATATTAATGCTGATTTATCTATTTTTAGCTTAGAGGGACAGATTGTTTACCACAAAAAATTATCAGGAAATAGTAATTTAAAACAAATTGACCTCTCGGGTTATTCTAAAGGGATTTATTTTCTGAAAATCGTATCTGAAAAATACAGTTGTATCGAAAAGCTTGTAATTGAATAAATAATTACTTGTCTGCCAGCAGGCAGGCATTTTTAAAACAATGAAAAAAAAAGGCGTAAGTCATCAATCGTTTTTCCCTTACGCCTTATTCATTCTTACTTATGCTTTATCCCTTATCCCTAAGCCCTCCCTCGCTCAAGGCGCAGATACCCTTTGTATAAAAGTCGCTTCAGTTTATGAAAATATTTCCGCCGGTCTGGGATCAATCACATCAGGGTATGCTGATATGCCTATGGTTATATCACAGATAAAAGATTCGCGAACTGATTTTATTTTCAGGGCATATTGGAGATGGTCGTACGCTCCTGATTCAGTTATAGTTGCTTCTGATACAAGTTATGAACAGAAAGGACTTACATACAATCAATTACGACAAGCTATTCAAAGGATAAAAGATTCAATACCTGGCATAAAGATATGTGGGGCGGTGCCTGCTCAAAAAATTAATTTCATTGAAGTAGATGATTTGACAGGCGACACTTTGAATTCAACACAAACCTGGCAAATGGGTATCAATCCACAGAAATGGGGAATCCCAATAACAGAGCAGCAATTAATGGATTCACTCGGTAACTGGTGGCCGGATATAACTAACATGGATTATCAGAAACTATTACTTGACTGGATAAAGAAACAGATCAGTTGTGGCGTTGATGCCATCTGGATTGATTTATTGTATGCTCAGGCCAAAATGTTATATGGACTTTCTGGCAATATCAACCATATTTCAGTGCAACAGTCTTACAATGCTGCAACCGCTGTTGTAGATTCAATACATAACTATGCATCCTCTATCGGAAAATATATTTATGTGGGTACCTGGAGCGGTATAGCCAGAAGTATGCCTTATGCTAAACCCCAACTGGATTTTGTTACCGAAACAGTATCAAATCTGGAAATACTTAACGATACTTTAAACCCACAATGGACTTCTACTCGTAATTCTATTATTAACACATTTGGGAATATTCCAATTCTTATCTTTATTGATTGGGGAGGTAATAACACACGACCATTGGATGTTTTCAGTCAGCAATTGACAACACAGAATCAGAAGAATTTTCTTGCTAAAGCCGACACTTTTTTTTATAATAGGAATATTACTTTTACATATCCTATGGTGGGCGGTACAATGGGCATTTCACCCTCACTTTTGTCCTTTGGCATTTACAATAATTATTGTAGCTTCGCCCCTGAATTTAACACCTACGACACTATTAAAACACTTGGCATGACAAAATCCCTTCTCTCATGGTATTGTCAGCCTACAACTACAGCAAAAATAGAAGAACCAACGCTTCCTTCAAAAGGAAGTATTAATATTTTAATCTATCCCAATCCTTCAAGCGGAATGATTTATATTTTAAACTTGCCGGAAATGAATGCTGATATTTCTGTAATTAACTTGCAGGGGCAGCTTGTTTGCCGCAATAAAAACTCTGGTAAAAGCAAACAAATGCAAATGAATCTTTCGACTTATCCTAAAGGGATTTATTTCCTGAAAATCGTATCTGAAAAATACAGTTGTATTGAAAAGCTTGTAATTGAATAACCGATGTTACGCATATGTTATATTTATTCGTTAATGTCACTCAGAGAAATTCAAAAACCCTTCGGGCTTTTCTGCCAATGTAATGACATATTTATTTTGCTTTATGTATGATTAATAAAAGTGTCACATTGAGCCCACGCCACAGGCGTGGTGTCGAAATGTGGAATGTTTCAGTAAGAAGTTATTCATGATAATAATTTTTATAATTTCGGTCGACTTCGACACCACGCCTGTGGCGTGGGCTCAGCCTGACCTCTAAATTTAGTAATCACTTATTATATTTGCGTAACATCAGTGAATAAATAATACAGATAAAATTTTTACAAAAAATAAAGTTCAAAAGTTGATATAGAAATCTTTTGTCAGCTTGATGTAGCCAGGAGTATAGTCTTTGCCTTCCTTATCAAGAATAGCTATCGTGTCAGGGAAGTTTGATTTTTTTGAATGTCCCATTTGCAAAAGGGTTCGCACTGGTTTAGTTCCGGCTTTAGGTTCTGCCTGTGTGGTCTGGGTTATATAAAAACCTTCAATAATCGCGATATCACGGAATAACGACTCTATATCCGATGGTATTACAACACAAAATTTCCCATCCTTATTAAGCAGTCGTAATGAGCAGGATAGCAGTTCTTCGAATGTGAGGGAGTCAGTATGCCGTGCAAGTTTTCGTTTATGGTCGGCGGTTTTCAATGAATTAATAAAGTAAGGCGGGCTGCTTACGATCAAATCGTACTTTTTCAGACAGGTTTTTACATATTCCTGTAAAGGTGCATGAATGGCTTGCAATCTTGCCTTCCATGGGCTGTTTGCAAAATTTTCACAGGATTGTTTATATGCATCGTTATCAATCTCCACAGCATCTATCATGGCATTGCTGCGCTGTGCAAGCATCAGGGCAATCACGCCGCTGCCGGTGCCGATGTCAAGTATGTTTTGTGCATCGCATACATCAGCCCATGCTCCAAGCAAACAACCATCAGTGCCTATTTTCATGGCGCAGTTATTATCGTCTACGCTGAATTGTTTGAATTTAAAAGACATTTTAATAAAAGGAATTTTTGCCAAAGAGCATCTCTAAAAACATAATAAGAACGTCATTGCGAGGAAGGTACGACCGAAGCAATCTCAACATTGAAGCATGTTGTATAAGATTGCTTCCCATTTCGTTCCTCATGGTTCGCAATGACGATGAGGTTTTTAAAGGCACTCTTAAGTTTTATTACCAAGGTAGATATCGATCAATCCTTCAGGTGCATTAATGTAAATAGTCTTATTTTTTTTATCGATCTTATAAATTATTTCTTCATTTGCAGGAATCAGTATCTCTTTATCGTTGTTTTTTATTTCTAAAAGAAGCTGCTGACACATTTCCAGAATGTTTTTTACTTCGCCTATTTCCCCATGAGTATCATCAATTACCCTGAAACCGTTGAGTTCGGACATGCAGGTTTTTTGGCTTTTTTGTTTGGGAAGCATTGATAAAGGGATAAATATTCCGCATTTTACCAAAGCCCTGGCTTTTTCTTCGGTGTTAATATCATGCAGCCTGATTATAGCGGTAGACGTTCCCGAAGGATAAATGGAGTCAATAATAAAAGGAATCAATTGTCCATTGATCTCAATGAAAACAGATTCCTGTTTAGTAAAATTTATAAGATTTTCTCCGTTTGACAGGAAGATCAGTTCACCTTTATAGCCGTGAGTTTTAGAGATATGTCCCAGTTGAAAACAATCTTCCTTTTTCATCAGCAAAGGAATGCTCAGAATCTGTAAATAAAATTCAATTTTAAATTGCAAAATATAAATTGCAAAATGTAAAGTTTACTTAAAAACTTTGAAAATACTTGAAAAATTAAATTTGAAATTTGCATTTTAATTTTTGCATTTTGAATTATACTTTCATTCAGCAACTTTATGGACAGACCTGCTTATGCTTCGGGTTTAGGTTCTTCGCTTACCTGTTGTTCAGGTTCAGGGACGTTTTCTTCAACTTCAGCTTCAGCTTTTTCTTCTTTTGCAAGGCTTTTGGCGCGTTTTGCTGCAAGAGCTTGTTCTCTGTCTTCATTTATTTTAACTTCGACTTCCAGTCTTTTCTTTATTTCCGATTTTGATTCCTGGGCTTTCTGATTAATCGTACTGGATATCTTGACTTGTTTTTCAGTTAACCATTGCTCGAATTTTGCTTCAGCAGCTTCTTTTGTCATCGCGCCTTTCGCTACACCTTTCAACAGATGGTTTTTATAAAGCACACCCTTGTATGAAAGAATTGCTTTTGCGGTTTCGGTGGGAGACGCTCCTTTTTGCAGCCATTCCAAGGCCTTGTCCATATCAATGTCAATGGTTGCCGGAATTGTCAAAGGATTGTAAGATCCTATTTTTTCAATGAATTTTCCATCGCGTGGTGCCCGACCATCCGCAATTACAATATGGTAAAAAGCTTGTCCTTTTTTACCAAATCTTTGTAATCTCATTCTCGTTGCCATAATTCAGATAAATTTTTATAATTAGATTTTTTTATATTAAAAGAAATCGGGTTTGAGGTTTTTAAGTCATGGCAGTTGGTTTAGTTTTTTGTTAATGGAATATGGTCTTTTCCCAATAACCATGACCATTCAACTATACCAACAGCTAATACCATTAACCATAAACCATGATATATTTTTTGCAAACCTGTTTTCTATTAGAATAATTTGATGGTGCAAATATCCGACTTTATTTTGATAATAAAAAATTTTGATAAAAAAAGGCAGAATATTATTTTGATCCCGACAAATCGGGACAAGTCGTGCTGGGAATAATAACTCCGCCATTTATGGCGGAGATGCAATCCCGATGTATCGGGACGGCTTTAGCCATGACTTTTAAAGTTATATTTCTTGATGAATTCTTTTGTAAGAAAAGGATGGTGGCTCTTAGTGCCCCAAACTGCGTGAATCATTACTTTTATAAAAGGCATATTAGTGTTATGTTAAACCTAAATTCTCGCATTGAGATTATTCACAAATTATTTTATTTTAAAGGTGTTCGTGAGTCGCTTCGCTAAGTTGCTTCAGCCTCCTGCGTTGGCTTCGCAATGACGTCATTGCGAGGAGGTACGACGAAGCAATCTTTGCGTCATTTGTTTATTAACTTAACATTAGTATATTTTTTCAGGGCTAAAGCCCGATGTTGTTGGCGTTGTTATTCTCTCCGCTTTAAAAGGCGGAGTTACTGTGTCTCTGATCTTCCTCTCTGCCTTGAAAAAGCGGAATTACCGGTGCTATTGTTGTTCTCCGCTATCAAGAGCGGAGTTAATGTTCACTATTATCAGAACTCAAAACTATCTATTTTTTTCAATCCATCGCATCAAAATAATATTCTGCCTAAAAAAAAGATTTAGCCCCAATGCAAATAAAAAAAATGTTTATCCGTAAAAATATTATATTTGCAGCTAAATATTGATTAATAATCACAATTCAAATGTTTTTCCCCACATACACAACCTTTGCATCTTCTGAAACCTGTCACCTTGAGCAAGCCTGTGGTGAGCTTGGTCGAACCATCGAAAGGCGCATGGTTGTAGAGAGAGAGAGAGAGAGAGAGAGAGAGAGAGAGAGAGAGAGAGAGAGAGAAAAAAGCCCTAATCA
>Ga0247841_10003428_pt1 | contig 29465 bp, 27 predicted proteins | sample LaCruzMarch2015__2_FD_192410 | JGI IMG/M metagenome (GOLD analysis project Ga0247841, IMG submission 192410) | Freshwater microbial communities from meromictic Lake La Cruz, Castile-La Mancha, Spain - LaCruzMarch2015_18m | ecosystem: Environmental > Aquatic > Freshwater > Lake | place: Spain... | reverse complement strand
TAAGATCAATCCACAATATTCACAGTATCAACAAAAAGAAAAGGTTGCTCCAAAAGAAAAAGAACTACTGCTAACTGTAGCATAAAAATAGGACATTTCTACTTTGGTAACAATACGACATTTCTAAATTGGCATAATAAGTCGGCATTTTTGCTTGACTTTCCATAGGGGCTGTATTATGATTAACAAAAACGCAGGAGGGAGATATTATGATTAAAAATAAGAAGATATTTACTGTTTTACTTTTGGCATTTGTTTCTTTTGCCATGACTGGATGTTCAGTTACTTTTCAGATGAGGCATAAAAGTGATGTGGATAAACTAAGTTCGCTCGGAAGCGAGATAGAATCCTTAAATGCCAGGCTTAACCAATTGCAGGAAGAGAAAGAAACAGAGCTGTCTGAACTAGAGAAGGCAAAACTACTTTTGGAAGAAAAATTGAAACAGGAAATAGACGATAAGAGTGTGCGGCTTGAGATGGCCGAGAAGGGCCTTGCGATTATTTTCCTGACGGAAGTTTTGTTTGATTCAGGCAAGACAGACATAAAACAGGAAGCGTTCCCCCCTCTTGATAAAATAGCAGGCGTTTTAAAAGATAATGTGGAAGACAGAAATATAGGCATAGAAGGCCATACTGATAATGAGCCTATAAAGCATTCCAAGTGGAAATCCAACTGGGAACTCTCTACTTCAAGGGCTACCAGCGTTCTCCATTATCTTGTGGATATTAAAGGTATAAATCCAAAGAGGGTGGCTGCAATAGGTTACGGCGAATACAGGCCAGTGGCTTCAAATGATACTGTAGAGGGAAAGAAGCAGAACAGGCGGGTGGAGATAGTAATACTGCCGAAGAACATGGAAAAGATCCAGGCAGATATGGATAAGATTACACAGAGAAAACAACAGATAGAAAGACAGCTTAAGAAATATAAAAAGTAAATGAGACCATATGGCCGAATTTATCGTGGGGATCTCCAAGATTGCTTTGGCTGCTTTCAGCAGCCTCACAATGACAAACGATGGAGAAGTAAAAAAAGGAGGCAGGCAAGATGGATAAGACAAAAATAATACTGACTGTTCTTTGTATCGTTGCCATAGGTTATGCGGCAAGTTTAAATGCACAGCTAAGCGCTGAGAAGACAAAAACCATGCAGCTTAGTGATCAAATAGCAGGACTTAAAACAAAGGTAAGCGGCTTAGAGATGCAACTGACCAGCGCAGCTACGCGGTCTAATGATCAGGTGACCCTCGTCAATAATTTACGAAATTCTCTAGACAAGGTTAATGCAGAATTAGGGAAGCTAAAAACAGCGTATTCAAGTCTTGAATCAAAACTGAAAGAACAAGTTCCTGTTAACGTTCCGCTGTCATCGGTTAATTAGGCTGTTTTTATCCCTCGCCCCGATAAATCGGGGCTCGGGATTCGCTCAAGCGAACCCCGTAATAAAAGATGCCACGGCTGTCCTTCGACAGGCTCAGGATGGTTCGAAAGATGGTGAGCAGAGTCGAACCATAAAGCCGTGGAGCTACACAGAGTACAAAGTCTTTATGGAATCAAAGAAGGACGCGAATCGTATTTGGGTTAAATGCGAATTCGCGTTTTTCTTTTCAAATGAGGGCATCGCTTACGGAGTCCAAAGGACGACATAAGCGATAAGTCCGAATTTGACCCCGCCCTTTCTACTATGAAGAAATGTTTCGAAGCAGAAAGGGCGGGGTGAATTCGCACAATCATAGAAGCGGCTCAGAGGAGATGTAGTTATGAAAATCGAAAATTTTCATAACTACAGTGCTCATTCATGAATATCCCTAAACATATTGCGATAATAATGGACGGGAATGGAAGATGGGCTGAAGCCAGGGGCCTGCCAAAGGTTATGGGCCACGCTCAAGGCGTAGAGGCTGTAAGAAGAACTGTAAAATTATGCATTAAAATAGGAGTCAAGTACCTTACGCTTTACGCGTTTTCAACTGAAAATTGGTCCAGGCCTGACCATGAAGTGAAGGCTTTATTTAAGTTGCTAGAGGATTTTATAGACAAAGAGTTTAAACTATTCCATGATAACAAAATCAAGTTTCATATAATAGGAGAAAGAGAAAGGATACAGAAAGATCTTTTGGCTAAGATGGAGAACGCTGAGATGGATACCAGGGATTACGATGCTCTTACGTTGAATATAGCTTTGAGCTATGGCGGAAGACAGGAGATATTAAATGCTGCAAGGATTTTAGCAGAAGATGCGAAAAACGCAAAAATTGATCCATCTGAAATAGATGAAAAAATATTTTCGAGTAAACTTTATACAGCAGGACAGCCTGACCCTGATTTGCTGATACGCACAAGCGGGGAAATGAGGATATCGAATTTCCTTTTATGGCAGATATCGTACGCAGAGCTTTATGTGACGGAAAAATTATGGCCTGATTTTGATGAAAAAGAATTAAATAAAGCTATAGAAGAGTATAATAGAAGAGAGAGAAGGTTTGGGAAGTAAGAATTATAAAATTCGAAACTCGAAATCCGAAATTCGAATGTTCAAATTTAGACATATATGCTCAAACGCACGATAACATCTATAATATTAATATTAATAGCTGCTTTAAGCATCTTTATACTGCCTGTGTGGACATTTGGAGCGGTTGCGTCTTTATTTATAGGCTTAGGGCTTTATGAATTTTTCAGATTAAGCGGCGCAAAAAAGATATTTCCTGTAAGCTTTGCGTATGTGGGAATTTTTTCAGGCATATTATTACCGTATATAACTTATCTTTACAGGCCTACTGGCGGCATATGGGAAATGGTATTTTTTATACTTATATTGATTGCGCTTTTTATAATACACTTTACAAGGAAGGATAGTCAGAATGCGGTAAATCTGATCGCAGTGACTTTATTTGCTATTTTTTATATAGGATGGTTTTTTACATTTCTTGTTAAGATAAGGTTTTTAGAAGACGGCCATAAACTTGTGGCATACCTTATACTGGTTACAAAATCAGGGGACATAGGCGCGTATCTTATTGGCTCTAATTTTGGAAGACATAAACTTATACCAAGAATAAGCCCTAATAAATCAGTGGAAGGGGCCGCGGGCGGGTTTGTATTTAGCATAGCTGGCGCTATTCTAAGCAGATATTTTATCCCTTGGATGGATTTTGGTTTTATACTTGTGAGCGGAGTTTTGATAGGAGTTTTTGCGCAGCTTGGCGATTTGGCAGAAAGCCTTATCAAGAGAGATTATGAAGTAAAGGATTCAAGTGTTTTTCTGCCAGGATTAGGCGGTATGTTGGATTTGATTGACAGCATACTTTTTACAGCGCCTATCTTTTATATTTGCCTGACAATGTATAGCCGCCTCTGAATTTTGCCCGTCGCTTTGCTTTGCAAAGCGACGGGCAAAATTGGCTAAGGAATTGATGCTATGGAAAGAATAGCTGTTTTAGGGTCTACAGGGTCAATAGGCACAAGCGGGCTGGATGTGATAGCGAAGTTTCCCGATAGATTTAAGGTGTGCGCGTTATCAGCTAACACGAATGTTAAATTGCTCAAGGCGCAGGTAGAACGGTTCAGGCCAGAGGCTATTTGTATAACGGGCCCCTCGCCGCATATACGCGGACATAAGGTATATAAGGGCAGCGATGGATTATGCAGGATGATAGAGGATGTAAAGGCAGACACTATTCTAATAGGGATTGTCGGGTCATCCGCACTTTTACCTATATTAACGGCTTTGAGCAAGGTTAAAAAAATAGCCCTTGCTAATAAAGAAGCCCTCGTGATGGCTGGCGGCATTATAATAAATAAGGCAGCAAAAAATAAGGTGGCAGTGGTGCCTGTAGACAGCGAGCATAGCGCTATATTCCAATGTATAGGAAGCGGCAATAGAAAGGATTTAAAGAAGATTTTTCTCACAGGTTCTGGCGGGCCTTTATTAAAAGTGGAAAAATCCAGGTTTAAAGATATAACAGTGAAGCAGGCGATTAATCACCCGAGATGGAAGATGGGTAAAAAAATATCAGTGGATTCTGCTACAATGATGAATAAGGGGCTGGAAGTGATTGAGGCGCATTGGCTTTTTAATATGGATATCAGCGACATAGAAATCCTAATACATCCGGAGGCGGTGGTCCATTCAATGGTGGAATTTAGAGACGGCGCTATACTTGCCCAGCTTGGGCCGTGCGATATGAAGATCCCTATCCAGTATGCCCTTACATACCCTGATAGATTTGATTCCGGAATCAAAAGCCCTGAATTTTCTAAGATAAAGAATCTGAGTTTTTATAATCCGGATTTTAAAAAATTTCCATGCATGAGCTTAGCATACGAAGCTGGGAAAAACTCAGGGACATGGCCTTCGGCCCTGAATGCGTCAAATGAAGAGGCTGTCAGGGAATTCATAGAAGGCAGAATAAAATTTACAGATATACCAAGAGTTATTGAACAGGTTCTGTGTTTTCATAAAGGTGTTAAAAAACCCTCTATAGAAGATATATTGGAAGCGGATAAATGGGCGAGGGTAAAAACCAAGGAGATACTTAGATGCTGTCGCTAGTTTCTTTTATAGTTGTTTTGAGTGTTTTAGTTATTGTGCATGAATTCGGGCATTTTATTGTCGCGAAAAAAATGGGAGTACGGGTTGAAAAATTTTCTATAGGGTTCGGGCCGGAGATAGCGGGTATTACAAAAGGAGAGACCAGGTACTCAATTTCGATAGTACCTTTAGGGGGTTATGTAAAATTAGCAGGGGAGACAAGTTTAGAGGGGGCAAAAGGAGAGAGATGGGAATATCTTTCAAGGACAGTCGGGGAAAAGATGAGGATAATATTCGCAGGCCCGTTATTAAATTATATACTGGCATTTCTAATTTTTTCATTTGTATTCATGGCTGGAAGCCCTACGTTGACTAGTAAAATAGGCAAAATTATGCCTGGCTATCCCGCAGAATCAGCAGGCTTAAAAATAGGCGACAAAATCTTAAATATAAACGGTAAAGATGTCGTTTACTGGGAAGATGTTACAAATATTGTGCATACGAACAAAAATACAGAAATGAAACTTCTCTTAGAAAGAGATGGCAGGCAGATAACTCTTCTTGTCACGCCTAAACCTCAGGATATAAAAACCATTTTCGGCTCCAAAAAAAATATTTCTATAATGGGCATTACTCCGTCTGACGAAATCGTATATGTAAAATATGGATTTTTGAAATCTATTTATATGGGGGCTGAAAAATTATGGATGCTGACTTATATAACCTGCAGGGCTTTGTGGGCAAGCGTTACCGGCGCAATACCTGTAAAGGAATCCATGACAGGACCTATAGGAATATTTTATATAACAGGCCAGGCAGCCAAACTAGGGATAATTTATCTGTTACAGCTTATGGGTATACTGAGCGCGTCTTTAGCTATTTTTAATCTTTTGCCAGTGCCTGTTTTGGATGGCGGGCATATATTGTTTCTTGCGATAGAAAAGATCAGGAGAAAACCTGTTTCTATTAAGACGCAGGAGAACGTAACTCAGGTAGGCATGTCGTTACTTATAGTTTTAATGTTATTTGTATTTTATAATGATTTTATGAGGTTTGGGATTTTTGAAAAAATAGCGCATATTTTTAAAAAATGATTACTTAATCCGATTGCCGAACGGAATACGTATTCCGTTCGGCGATCGGAAAATGGTGCATGATATGACTAGACAGATTAAGGTTGGGAATGTAAAGATTGGCGGAGGCGCGCCTATTAGTATCCAGTCAATGGCAAAGACTGACACAAGGGATGTTTTGGCAACTGTAAGCGAGATTAGGAAGCTGGAAAAATCAGGATGCGAGATTATCAGGGTTGCTATAAAAGATTTTGAAGCGGCAAAAGCCATAAAGGCTATTAAAAGAAAAATAGATTTGCCGTTAGTGGCAGACATACACTTTGATTATAGGCTGGCCCTGAGCGCCATTGAAAACGGAGCTGATAAAATAAGGCTTAATCCTGGAAATATTTATAAAGAGAATGAAATAAAGGAAATAGTAAAATCTGCAAAAAAGAGAAATATTCCAATAAGAGTAGGGGCAAACTCTGGATCGATAAGAAGAGCACCAGAGCACCAGAGCACCAGAGCACCAGTAAAAGATATGGTTTCAGAAATGGTAAAATCCGTGCTTGGGTATATAAAGATATTGGAGAGAATGGATTTTTACGATATAATAGTTTCATTAAAGGCATCTGATGTTATTAACACCATAGAAGCTTATAAGCTATTTTCAAAGAAATCAAGATATCCGCTTCATCTGGGCGTTACAGCAGCAGGAGCTGTTTCAAGTGGTATTGTAAAATCATCTATAGGAATAGGAGTCTTACTTCTGAATGGCATAGGAGATACTATCAGGGTTTCATTGACAGGGGATCCTGTAGAGGAAGTAGTGGCTGCAAAGAATATTCTGCAGGCGCTGGAATTGAGGAGTTTTGGACCTGATATTATTTCATGCCCTACGTGCGGCAGGTGCCAGGTAGATTTACAGAAGATAGTAGCTGAAATACAGGAGCGGGTTTCAGGTAAAAGCAAAATCCCTGATATTAAGATAGCGATTATGGGTTGCGAAGTTAATGGCCCTGGAGAAGCTAAGGAAGCGGATATAGGTATTGCCTGCGGCAAAGGAACAGGGGTAATTTTTAAAAAAGGCAAGATAATAAAAAGGGTAAAAGAAAAAGAAATAGCAAAGTGTTTGTTAAATATGCTAAAAAGTTAAATTAAAAAATTACACATTTTCCCCTAACTTTACAAATGATGCCTGGCACGAATTGTAAAGTTAGGGATAGGGATGAGTGATTGATAATGCGCTGGACAAAATATTTTATACCAACGTTAAAAGAGGTTCCGGCCGAAGCTGAGGCAGTCAGCCATCGGCTTATGATACGAGCGGGCCTTGTCAGAAAACTTGCCTCAGGAGCTTATACATATCTTCCTTTAGGCCTCAGGATTTTAAAAAAGGTTCAGAATATTATACGAGAAGAAATGGATCGCTCAGGGGCTATCGAGCTTTTCATGCCTTCCATGCAGCCGGTTGAGCTCTGGCATGAGTCAGGCAGGTTTAAGGCACTCGGAGAAGACCTTATTACTTATAAAGACAGACACGGCAGGGTCATAGTCTTCGGGCCTACACATGAAGAAGTAATAACAGACCTTGTTAGAAATCATGTGAATTCATATAAACAAATGCCGATCACTTTTTATCAGATCCAGACTAAGTTCAGGGATGAGGTCAGGCCAAGATTTGGCGTGATACGCAGCCGTGAATTTATGATGAAAGATGCTTATAGCTTTGACAAAGACTGGCAGGGCTTAGATGAAAGTTATAAAAAGATGTACGAGGCATATGAAAGGATTTTTAAGAGATGCGGTTTAAAGGCGATTTCAGTAGAGGCTGATTCAGGAGTTATGGGCGGAGATGTCTCGCATGAATTCATGGTGGTAGCGGAAAGAGGGGAAGATCTTTTAGCGCATTGCGCTTCATGTGGATATGCGGGGAGTTTGGCAGTGGCGGAAACAAAGGGCATAGGGCATGGAACAGAAAGCAAAGGGCAGAAAGCAGAGGGCATTAAAGAGGTGGATACTCCAGGGGTTACTACAATAGAAAAGGTTGGGCAAATGCTTAAAGTAAAGCCTGAAGACATGGTAAAGACGCTTATATATGTGGCGGATGAAAAGCCAGTAGCTGTTTTAATAAGAGGAGATCATGACGCAAACGAAGCCAAGATTAAGAAATATTTAAAATGCCAGAATCTGGAAATGGCAAGTGAAGATGCTATAAATAAGGCAACTGGCGGGCCTATTGGGTTTTCAGGGCCTTGCGGATTAAAGGAGGCAAGGATTATAGCTGATAATTCTATTAGAGGCATGGTTAATTTTGTTACAGGAGCCAATAAAAAAGACAAGCACTTTATCAATGTAAATTTAGGCAGGGATTTTAAAGTAGAGGAGTGGGCTGATTTAAGGATGATAAAAAGCACTGACAATTGCCCTAAATGCAATGAGAATATAAAAATAGAGCATGCAATAGAAATGGGCCATGTATTTAAATTAGGCGTTAAATATTCAAAGGCAATGAAGGCAGAGTTTTCAGACGAAGACGGAAAACTCAAGCCAATAATAATGGGATGCTATGGTATAGGCGTAAATAGGATTATAGCTGCCAGCATTGAACTACACAATGATGAAAAAGGCATAATCTGGCCTTCATCAATAGCGCCTTTTGAAGCAATGATAATCCCTGTTAACTATGAAAAGGAGAATGTGCGTAACGCAGCAGATGAATTATATGATAAGTTAGAAGATTTAGGCATAGAGGTTTTATTGGACGATAGGAATGAAAGCGCAGGGATCAAGTTTAATGATGCTGAGCTAATAGGAATACCGGTGTTAATAGTAGTGGGAGAAAAAGGCATTAAAAAAGGCGAACTGGAAATAAAACTTCGGAGCGATTTACAAAAATCCATAGCTATTAAAAAAGAGGATGTTATTTTAAAAATAAAAGAGATAGTAAAAAAAGGGGAATTATGATTACGCAGATTTTAAAAAATGATTGCACAGATTTACGAAAACTATTTAATAGAACCGCTTATCTTTTACTCTGCATAACAGGCATTTTAATCTGGGTATTATTTTCCGCATCTTTTACTTTTGCATTAGATACGAATCTACCTAAGTCTAAGGTTGATACAAAAGATAGAAACAGCGATGGTAAACCAGATATATGGATATATTATAACGAGAAGGGGGAGCATATAAAATCAGAGGCAGATAGGAATTTTGACGGTAAAGTTGATTATACGCGGTATTTAGCAAAAGTAAAAATAGATAGGGAAGAGGGTGATATAGATTTTGATGGCGCGATAGATACTTGGGTTTATTATTCTGACGGTATGAAGGTTAGGGGAGAAAGAGATACTAATAGGGACGGAAAGCCTGATATTTTTATTTATTATGAAGCTGATAAAATAGCGGGCTTAGAAAAAGACATTGATTTTGACGGTAAAATTGACCAAACCACAGGTAAAATCCCTAAAAAATAGTAGAGGAAAAATAGGGACAGAGACCATTTTACTGAGTAAAAAATGGTCTCTGTCCCTATTTTTCCTATTTTTATATAAGGATTAACTATGAAGCAGAAGATTGAGAAGAAAGAGAACCAAATAGATGATCTCGCGAAGAAATTAAACGCTCCGCTTAATGCTCATGGAAACGCAGAGATGGCAAGGCGTTTTCTTAGAGGCGGATATAAACAAGATGGGTATGGCGTAGCTGAAGGCTCTGCTATTAATGGGTCATTCAGCTTTGAAGGAGATCAAGGATATTATGTGGAAGATTCTAGCGGGAAACAAATTGGTAAGAAAGTTTTCTTAGAAACAGTTGATAAAATGAAAGAGTTTTTTAAAAAGCGGGCAAAAAGACTTGGCAAGCCAATAAGATTTATTATTAAGCCAGGGATAGGAGGACAGCATACGCCATTTCAGGGAATTGCTGATATTTTTGAGATGGTTGAGGTTAAGAATAAAAAGGCCATAAAGATCTGCGGAGAATATGAACTTGGAAAAGATTTCGAGCTGTTTATGGCTGATACGCTGAAAGAACTTGACGCAGACTGGGATGAAGTATGCATTATACCAAGTTCGAAGTCAGGATCAACTGATGAAACCATGATGGTGTTTGTGGATATATTTTATGCCCTTTTAAAACATCAGGCCATAAAAAGAGGTATTGATGGAGAGAAATTTGCAAAATTAGTTTTAGATACTTTGCATGAGGTTAACTTTATTGGTGGAAAAGAACAGCCAGCTAAGGATTTGTTTAAAGTTAATAAAGAAAGATTTAGGACTAATAGCCTTATTGCGTTAATTTCTAAAAGGGCCAAGTCGTTAAATATTACTCAAGAGGAAGCAAAAGATATATTTGGAAAAGTCTTAGGCAGCATGTTTTTTGAAACCACAGACAGAATAGATCAAAGCAGGCTGTCAGCTTTTATCCGTAACTCCGGCCTTGATAAAGAGCTTAGAGAAGATGCGCCTGGTTTCGGGGCAATGTTTGACAATGTGGGAGGCAGATGGACAGCTGACCTGCATATGATGACATTTTTGGCTTATTATGATTTAGATGCTGAGAAATACTGGGATGTACGCAAAGAAAGCATAGGAAAAATTAAAGAAGGCAGGCATCCGGCTAATATCATTGCTAAAAAAATAATAGATGCAGGACTAACAGATATCGGCCTTTTAGTGCCTGATGAATTTTTCTGGTTTGGCAAATCTATAGAACAGAACTTCAATGAAAGTATATGGCAGGTAGGCTTCAGTAATCTTATAGCCATAAAAAAATCCTATTGGGAAATGCAGAAAAAATATTACAAGGATGATCCAAGAAAATTAGTTATAAATATGTCAGGTCAAGCTATCTCTGAAAAATCATTTAATGCAGTTGATATTGATATGCCTGATTTTAAAAAATTAGAATATCAGGAAGCTGTAAATAAAATAGCAGAATTTTTTACTCTCTTTTATGGTATCGCCTCTTACGCAGGAAATGCGTTGATTGTAAAAGCGCTTAAGAAAGCAGGATATAGCGCATCTGATGTAGATCTGAATAATCTGGATAACCCAGCTACAAAGATTGTCCAGGAAAATCTTTATCTTCGCCAGAGTTATGTAGAATTAGGAAAAGGCCTTCTGGAGAATAGATTAAAGGGATTACAGGAAGAAGAACGTAAAAACCCAGACTCAATTAACAGGGAATATGAAAGAATCAAAGAAATAGCAAGGTCAACTGATGAGTTTAAAGGATTTCCAGCGAAAGAAGGCTGTAAGATGGTTCCTTTTATTTATCTTGAAGGGGGTAGGTTTTACAATCTCAGGGATTATTTAATTTCCAAAGGCATTGAATGGGTCATGCAGGGGACAGGCGATCAGCATATAAGTTATCAGCAGGTTCTGGCTCAGCCGCAGAAATACCTGCCATTTATTATTTCTTTTGTTTCTGAAAAACCTCTTCCCGGAAGGCCTGCAATAGGATTTGCCAAGCCATATCTTCATAATATAAGTCCTAATATGGTCCGCGATTTTTTTGCAGAGGCTTCATATAAAGCCTTTGCAGAGCTCAGGGCAAATGAACTTGGAAAAGATAAATGCCAGGGGTTTTTTTTCAGAATGATCGATTCTGATAAGAATATTGAAATGATCAAGCAAATTTAAACAAAATAAAAACTGCTTATAATTGTGTGCCGCTTTAAAAAATACCCCTCATTCAACAACAGTGAAGCGCAACGTTTAAGGTAAAGGCCTCATTTATTTAAAGGCTCAAAAAAAGGATTGACTGTATCTATTGATTATGATATACTTTATAATAGATTTGAAAAAGTAGAAATCATTTGTTTAACCGTATTAAACCGCGTCCCGATGGAATCATCGGAACGCGTTTGAAAATAGTTTAAAATTTCAGGAGGATACAGAAATGTCAAATTTTCCATTTAAGAGGTTGATTAATATTATTATTACCCTAATCTTTTTATTCTCAGACTTTGCATTAGGCGCTACGAATAGAAGTTTGTTCCAGAATAAAAAGGTTAACTACGAAAAAATCATGGAGCAGAACGAGTCCATTGTAGGCAAGAAAAAAGCCCTGCAAGAAAGTGACGAGGCTAAGCTTCAAAATTCTAAACTCCAAACCAGCCAAAAAATAGATATAGCTTCAGTAAAAGATATCTCAGATATACATATACCTGAAGCCTTAGGCAAAATCAGTGAGGTTTATAATGCGCCTGGGGAGAATGCAAGGCGAATAATCCATTTTCAAGACCTTCATACCCAATACGATGCACAGAAAAATTCAGCTAAAATAATAGAGCATCTCTATAAAACCTACAATATTGATTTAGTATTATCAGAAGGGGCTTTTGGGAAAATAGACCCTGCCCCAATAAAAACGCTTATTAAAGATAAATTGACCCTTGATTTAGCTTCAAAGCTATTGATGAAAACAGGCGAATTAACAGGCGAGGAATACGTTGCCTTAAATAAGGATTATCCTATTACAATATGGGGCGTGGAAAACAGGGATTTATATTATAAAAATATAGACCAGTTTAATAAGATAATAAAATATTCAGAAAATGCCCAAGTATTCTTAAATCAGGTAGAACAAGCTATTAAAGCTTTAAAACCCGCGGTATTTAATACTAAGATTAAAGAATTAGAAGAAAAAGAGTCGCTCTATAATGATAAAAAGCTGGATTTAAATACCTATATAAACAGCCTCGCTCAGCTAGCGCAAAAGCTGAACTTAAATATAGTTAATTCATGCCCAAATATAACCTTATTGCAAAAATCTTTAGAATTAGAAAAAGGCCTAAAATTAGACGCCTTAAACGAAGAACTGCGGCTTTATACAGTAGTTTTAACTCAGGAGCTTACTAATAAAGGAAAAACCAGAAACCTAGAGGAATTTAATACCAAGAATGCATTATTTCAGCAAGAAAAAATCTCTGCCAATAAATTTTATTCTTACCTAAAGGAACTAGGGGAAAGGACAGGGTTGAGCCTAACTAACTATAAAAACCTGTCTGGCTTTACAGATTATCTTGGCGTAATCTCAAAACTTGAAAGTTATAAAATCTATACCGAATTACAAACTCTACTAGAGGATCTGAGATATAAATCTTGCGATAATGAAGGCCAGAAAAACCTCCTTACGATATCTAAAAATACAGCTTTCTTAAAAGATTTCTTTAGTCTTAAAATCTCGAATGAAGAAATAGAAAATTTCTTGGCTAATAAAGATAAATATACGGTTAATTATTTTAAACAAGTCATAACGAGCTTAACGACCGAAGAAAATCCCGAACATGTCCTGAGCACAGTCGAAGGACGAAGCCGAGAGGCAGATAAAGCGAACTTCGTAGATTACAACCCTGAAATCATAGATAACCATTTCCATGAACTGATAGATTTTTATCAAATAGTATGGGAAAGGGATGAAGCAATAGTAGAAAATTCCCTTAAACAAATGGAAGGGAATAAAGCATCTAATTCTATTTTAATAGTAGGCGGTTTTCACACCAAAGGCATGATGAAGATGTTTAGGGATAAAGGCATATCGTATGTGGTCTTATCAGCTAATTCGGGTTCTGAGATGGATGATATGCTTTATCATGACCTTTTGGTGGGAAAAAGAAAGAATGTTCAGGAATTAATTCCTCTAGCAAAAGAAGTTATAAAAGAGAGCTTAAGGGTGGAGTTATTGTTGGAGGATAGCGATAAAGCTCTTGCACGTTTTGGTGAAGCTGGTATGTCTAAAGTAGCAGCAAAATTACTTAGCGCTAAAGATAACGAATTAATTAGTAAAGCTGTAATTGAGTTTAGTGATATAGTGAAGGGGTTAAAAAGGCAAGGAGTTGATGAGGGAATGGTTTCAAGAAGTATCGATGGAAGGTATTTTTATTTATCTTGGATAGAGGAGGAAAGAAAGATTTTTGTTATTAAGTTAGATACAAAAGAAGGATCTTATACTCCAGTTGCAGATGCTGAGTTAGCAGGAACAGAGCGGATTACGCCTATCGAGGTTGCAGCTACCGCAGGTCAACCTACGTTAGGAGGTCCAGAAGTTTTATCAGAGGATCACAAAAATTTTCGCAGAGAGGAAGAAATTAACCAAGTTGGTACTGGTGCAAATGCAGTTCTCGACGCAATTAAAGATAATACAAAAGAGAGCTTATAAGGTAAAATATATAAAGCATATTTTAACCGCCTCAACCGTGTCCCGATGGAATCATTGGGGCGCGGTTTTTTTTGTTTTTCGGGATTTATGCTGTTTTATTAACTGCTGAGTTCAGCTGATCTCAGAGTGCGGATTCTAATACTACAGGGAACTGTTGCGAAATACAGTAAAACCGTCATACCAGTGAAAACTGGTATCCGTAAGTCTATTGAAATCAAAGCGTTCTGGATTTTCGCCTGTCTAGCAGCAAGACCGCTGGCTTTCGCAGGAATGACAAAAAATAGCATTTCGCAACAATCCCACCATTCAGCGGCAATATTTAAAAAAGAGTTTACAAACTCTCGATTTTGCTTAATAGCATAGGAAATTATATCAAGCTTTTTAATCTCAAAATATACTATAATTTGCATATTGATCCGCCTGCCTTCGGCAGTCGAGGTCTTCGGAAAATCTGCTTTAAGTTTCTGCCCGAAGGGCAGATTTTCCTTGACATGCTGTCATAAGATATAGTATATTATAGCCACTCTTATGAAAGGGGGTATTTAGTTTGAAGTGGGTGTGGTTTGCCCGCTTTTTTATTGCCCATGATAGATAAGATTAAAAAAGCCATAGAACCTATCTTAAAAGAAGAGCAAGTTGAGCTTGTTGAGGTTATCTTCAGAAGAGAAGCAGGAAAACAGGTTTTAAGGCTTTTGGTAGATAAAGAAGGCGGTATTCAGATGGCAGATTGCGTGAGATTAAACCAAGGAATAGGACAGATTCTTGACGAGGCAAATATAATACAGGAAAATTACATTATTGAAGTGGACTCGCCTGGAATCGACAGGTTGTTTGAGACAAAAAGGGATTATGAAAGGGCTATTGGAAGGCTTGTTAGAGTAACATTAAATGAAAAGATACAGGATAAAAAAGAATATATAGCCATGTTAAAAGAGGTATCTGACCGAGGAGTGAAGATAGATGTAAAGAAAAAAGGTATTATAGAGATACCTTTTGAAAAGATTTTGAGAGCCATGGGAGAGGTAGAGTTTTAACGTAACTTTACAATTCGTGCCAGGCACTAATTGTAAAGTTACGGAATGAATAATAATGAGGAGTGAACATGAATCAGGAATTGTTGGCAATTTTAGACAGCATTGAACGGGATAAAGGCATTAAAAAAGAGATTCTTATAAAGGCTATAGAATCAGCTCTTATCAGCGCCGGCCGTAAAAATCTTGGAAAGCATATTGAAGACATAAAAGCTGAGTTTGACCCGGAGACAGGTGATTTTAAAGTCTTTACAGCAGATGGCAAAGAGGTTTCTGGAGACTTTGGCAGGATTTCTGCGCAGACAGCAAAACAGGTCATAATACAGAAGATCAGGGAAGCTGAAAGGGACGTATTATTTGAAGAATATAAAAAGAAGGTAAATGATATTTGTTCAGGCGCTGTCCATAGATTTGAAAAAGGCATGATAATCGTTGACCTTGGGAGAGTTGAAGGAGTGTTGCCAAAAAGAGAGCTTCCACCCAGTGAAGAATACAGGCAGGGCGATAGGATTAAGGCGTTGATTGTAGAGGTTAAAAAGTCTTCAAAAGGGCCTGAGATATTGCTTTCCAGGACTAGCCCAGGCTTCGTAAAAAGGCTTTTTGAGTTAGAGGTGCCTGAAATATATGAAGGAATTGTTGAAATAAAAGCTGTATCAAGAGAGGCTGGGGATCGTTCAAAAATAGCTGTGTATTCCAAAGACGATAAAGTCGATCCAGTGGGCGCGTGCGTAGGCATGAGAGGCCAGAGGGTTAAGAATATTGTAAGGGAGTTGGGCGGAGAGAAAATAGATATTGTGCGATGGAGCATAAATATGGGAGAATTTATATCCGGCAGTTTGAGCCCGGCAGAGATTACAAGCGTTAAAACAACAGAAGCAGAAAGAAGGGCAGAGGTTATAGTTGCAGATGACCAGCTTTCTCTTGCGATAGGCAAGAAAGGCCAGAATGTAAGGCTTGCAGCAAAACTTACAGGATGGAATATAGATATAAGAAGTAAAACCGAGATAGAGGAAGTAAAAGAAATTCCAATAGCAGAGATAGATGGAATAGGGCCTAAGACTGAAAAAGAGCTTAAAAAAGCAGGCTATGATACTGTAGGAAAAATCATCAAGCTGGACCTGAAAGAACTGACTGATGTTAAGGGTGTCGGGAAGAAAACAGCTGAAAAGATTCTTAAGTCAGCCAAAGAGCTTATGGAACAAAAGGTACATGAGGTGAGGGATAAAAAAAATAAAGAAAATAGAGAAGCCAGGGCTGAAAAAGAAAGGGAAACAGCTGCTGAAGTAGAAAAGGACAAAAAAACGAAAGAGAAAGAGCAGGAAACCAGCCCTGGAGTTAAAGAATAGCTGGTTCCCTGCGAACCCTCGTTACTGATATACAAGATATTCAAGATTAACGCATATCCGAAGATATGCAAATTACAAAAAGAAAGAGCAGGATAAAGAATGAGCATACGCGTTCATCAGTTAGCAAAAGAACTCGGAATTTCCAGTAAGGATCTTATAGATAAGCTTCACAGCCTTAAGATAGATGTTAAGGGCCATATGAGTATTCTTGACGATGATACTGCTTTTCTTGTAAAAGAGGAATTAAAGCCCAAAAAGGCAATAAAGCCTAAGGCAAAAGCAAAAGAAAAAGTATTAGTGCCAAAAAAGGCAATTGCTCCTATAAAAGAAAAAGCGGCTAAGAAAACAAAAGAGACCAAGGTAAAGGTTAAGCAACCAAAGGTTCAAGAAAAGAAAGCAGAGCCTAAGATTGACGAGGTTAAGGTTGAGATTAAGGCTGAGGTTGATATTGAAGAAATAAAAGAAGAGTTGAAATCAGAACTAAAGGTATTGAAAATAGATTTTCCAATAATCGTCAAAGATCTTGCAATGAAATTAGGAATAAGACCAGCAGAACTTTTAAAGAAACTTCTGGATATGAAAGTGCTTGTTACAATAAATCAAGCGCTTGATGAAGAAGTGGCGTGTTCAATTTGCGAAGGGTTTGGGTATTCTATTGAAAAGCCGCCTAGTTTTGAGGAAGTTTTTTTAGCAGATCTTGATAAGGCCAGTGACCCTAAAAAACTCAAGCTAAGGGCGCCTATTGTTACGTTTATGGGCCATGTTGACCACGGAAAAACTTCTCTACTTGATACCATAAGAAAAACAAAGGTCGCTGATAAAGAAGCTGGCGGGATTACCCAGCATATAGGAGCGTATGAGGTAATGCTTCCTAAGGGCAGTGTAACATTTTTAGATACACCGGGCCATGCAGCATTTACAGCAATGCGCGCAAGAGGCGCAAATGTCACAGACATAGTTGTGCTTGTAGTAGCCGCTGACGATGGCATAATGCCTCAGACAATAGAAGCTATAGACCATGCGCGGGCCGCAGGCGTTACAATAGTAGTTGCGATAAATAAAATTGATAAACAGAATATAAATTTAGATAAGGTTAAAAAGCAATTGGCAGAACATAATCTTACTCCTGAAGAATGGGGCGGAAAAACTATTACAGTAGGCGTTTCAGCAAAAACAGGCCAGGGCATTGATGCATTATTGGAAATGCTGCTTCTGGAAGCAGAACTTTTGGAATTAAAGGCAAATCCTGAAAAGCCCGCTACTGGCATAGTTATAGAGGCAGAACTTTCTAAAGGCAAAGGGCCTGTTGCAACAGTGCTTGTTTCAAATGGCACTTTAAAAATAGGGGATATAGTTATGGTAGGCCTTAATTACGGCAAGATAAAGGCAATGCTGGATGATAAAGGCCATAGGGTTATGGAAGCCGGGCCTGCAAAGCCTGTTGAGATACTGGGGCTTTCAGGAGTTCCTCAGGCAGGAGAAAAGTTTTACGTAATAACTGAAGAGAAAAAGGCAAAGGATATTTTAGCTACAAGGCAAATGGAAGCGGAAAAGAAAAAACTTGCAGGGAGAACTTCCAAGGTTACCCTGGAAGAACTGTATAATAAGGTAAAAAACGGAGAGATAAAGGAATTAAAAATAGTTATAAAAGCAGATGTACGGGGGTCTCTAGAAGCCATAAAAGATTCTCTTGAAAAATTAAGCACAGAAGAAGTGAAACTTTCTGTAATACACAGCCAGGTAGGCGATATTAATGAATCAGATGTAATGCTGGCTTCTGCTTCAAACGCTATAATCATAGGTTTTCACGTGAACACAACCAGTGAATCAAAAGCCCTTGCGAAGCAGGAGGAAGTAGAGATAAGGATTTACAGCATAATTTATGAGATAGTGAATGAGATTCAGGCTGCCATGGAAGGTATGTTGGAACCTGTTATAGAAGAGGTTTTTTTAGGAAGGGCAGAGGTCAGGCAGGTTTTTAATGTCTCAAAGACCGGTGTTGTGGCAGGTTGTTTTATCTCAAAAGGTAAGATTCCCCGCGATGCAGTATGTAAGCTTATAAGGGAAAAAGAGATTATTTTTAAAGGAAAAATGAGTTCGTTAAAGCATTTTAAGGATGATCTGAAAGAGGCGAAAGAAGGTTTTGAGTGCGGAATAAGCCTTGGCTTTAAGGATATACAAAAAGGCGATCTGATAGAAGCAGTGGAAATCAGAAAAGTGGCACGAAGATTAAAATAATTTAAAGGCAAAGGCCGAGAATATGCAGATTTTAATCTGCCTGTTTATGAAGGCCTTTGCGACAGTATTGCAGGGCACACTTTATGTGCCATAATTATAACAGACATGAAAAATCGTATTTTAAGTGGTATGCGGCCGACAGGGCCGTTACATCTGGGACATTTATTTGGAGCGCTTAAGAGCTGGGTTAAGCTCCAAGATCAATATGATTGCTTTTTTATGATTGCTGACTGGCATGCAATGATGAGCGAGTATGAGGACCCATCAAAGCTTTCCAGGTTTACAATAGAATGCGCAGCAGACTGGATAGCGTGTGGTATAGACCCTGAAAAAAGCAATGTATCTGTATTTGTGCAATCTCATGTAAAAGAGCATTTGGAATTATACATGGCATTTTCTAATTTTGTCCCTCTTGGATGGTTAGAGAGATGTCCTACGTATAAAGAACAGCTAAGAGAAATTACAACAAGAGAACTGCACACGTATGCGTTTCTTGGTTATCCAGTGTTACAGGCAGCAGACATATTGTTATATAAAGCAAGTGTAGTTCCTGTTGGGCAAGATCAACTTCCTCATATAGAGCTTACTAATGATATAGTTTCTAGATTTAGCAATCTTTATGGCAAAGGTATTTTTTATAACATTAAACCTTATTTTACCAAAGAAGCAAAACTCTTGGGTCTGGATGGTAGAAAGATGAGCAAGTCGTATGATAATTTTATAGCGCTTGGTGATTCTGAAGCTACAATAAAAGAAAAATGCGCTAAAATGTTTACTGATCCAGAGAGAATAAAACTTTCTGACAAAGGTCATCCTGATAAATGCAATCTTCGTTCTTATTACAATATATTTGACCAAAAATACGCACTTCAAGTTGATGAATATTGCACAAAAGCTCTTGTTGGATGCACGGAATGTAAGAAGAATTTAGGCAAGGTTATTTCTGATTATCTGGCTGATATTAGGGATAAAAGAGAAGCTCTCCTTAGAGATGAGAATAAGATTCGTTCTATTCTGGAAAATGGTGCGGTAAAAGCCAGAAAAGTGGCGTTCGAAACAATGGTTGAGGTCAAAAAAGCAATAGGAATGATTTAATGTCATACAAGGTTAAGCTTGAAGTCTTCGAAGGGCCGCTGGATTTATTGTTGTATCTGATCAAGAAGAACGAGATAGATATTTATGATATTCCAATAGCCACTATTACAGAGCAGTATATGGAATACCTTGACCTCATGCGGATGTTGGACCTTAATATCGCAGGCGAGTTTCTGGTAATTGCTGCAACCCTGATTCATATAAAAAGCAAGATGCTGCTGCCACCTGACGAAAAAGAGCTTTTACCTGAAGAGGAAGAGGATCCAAGGGAAGAGCTTGTGCGCAGGCTGGTGGAATATAAAAAATTCAAAGAGGTCGCAGGGATTTTACAGGATCTGGAAGGCCAGAGAAAGAAGATGTTCACCAGAGATATTCCTTTTGAGGCCGCTACAGGCGAGGTTTTTTTTGAGGCTAGCTTATTTGACCTGATAACAGCTTTTACAAGGGTGTTAAAGGATGTGCCCAAGGAGATGTTTCAGGAAATAATAAAGGATGAATTTACCGTAGAGAGAAGCATGCACGATCTTTTGCATATGCTGGTAAAAACTCCCGCGATGAGCCTTTTTGACCTTTTTAAAAATTCGAAAAACAAGACTGAGATAATAGCTACATTTTTAGCAGTACTGGAACTGATAAGGTTAAAAGAGATAATTGTTGTGCAGAATCAGAATTTCAGTGATATAGAAATTATACGCAACGAAAAACACAGATTGAACATAGAATAGCGTAACGAGCTACAAATATGGAAAGAACACAGATAAAAATTATAATTGAGGCAATGCTTTTTGTAAGCGACAAGCCTTTATTCTTAAGCGAGATTAAAAGCGTCCTGGAAGGGCCTGATGCAAATGAGATAAAGGATGTTATAACTGAACTAGCTGGCGAGTATGAAAAGCAGACAAGCGCTCTTAGGATTAAAGAGATAGCGGGCGGTTATCAAATTGTAACCGATCCCGTGCTTGCACCATGGCTCAAAAAATTATATAAGACAGCCGGAGCTGACAAGCTTTCAGGGCCGAGCCTTGAGACCCTGGCAATAATAGCTTACAAGCAGCCTGCCACCAAGCCGGAGATAGAAGCTATAAGAGGCGTGAATGTAGACGGCGTATTAAAGACACTGATTGAAAAAAATCTTGTAAAGATCCTTGGCAGAAGAGAGTCGGTTGGGCGTCCTATTATTTATGGCACTACTCAGGAATTCCTGCAGTATTTCGGCTTGAATTCTCTTCAGGAGCTTCCAAAGTTAGAAGAATTTAATTTTACAGAAAAGGATATAGAACTGCCTGAGCATCTCAAGCAGGAGGAAGAATTGAATCAGCAAAAAGGAGGAAATTCAGATGTTCAAGTTGTCTGAGCTTCGTAAAAATATAAACGGGATAGATAAAAAGATAATCACATTATTAAATAACAGGGCGAGCGCTGCAAAAGTTATAGGAAAACTGAAAAAAAAGGCTGGTGTTTCTATCTACACTCCAGAGAGAGAGGTGGAGATATATGAGAATATAATAAAAGAAAATAAAGGCCCCTTGTCTAATGGTGCACTTTTTGCGATTTACCGGGAAATCATGTCCGGTTCCCTTGGCCTTGAAAAAAAATTAAAGATAGCGTATCTCGGGCCTGAAGCGACATTTACGCACCAGGCAGGCATAAAAAAATTCGGGTCAAATATAGAATATTACGCTTGCCCTACAATAACTGATGTTTTCAGGGATGTGGAGGCAGAAAGGTCGGATTACGGAGTTGTGCCTGTGGAGAATTCAACAGAAGGCATGATAAGCCATACCCTGGATATGTTTATAAATTCTGATTTAAAGATATGTTCTGAAATAATGCTTGAAATATCGCATAATCTTTTAGGTAGATGCGGCATAAAATCCATAAAGCAGATTTATTCAAAGCAGGAAGTGTTTGGCCAGTGCAGGCTGTGGCTGGAGATAAATATGCGCGGCATAGCTCTTATGGAGGTATCTTCTACAAGCAAGGCTGCAGAGATTGCTTCGCAGGAAAAGAATTCAGCCGCTATAGCCAGCATGCTGGCTGCTAAAAAATACAGGCTGAATGTAATTGCAAAAGATATAGAGGATAATCCGAATAATGTTACAAGATTTCTTGTGATAGGAGGGACTATCCCTCGACCTACAAAAAAAGACAAGACTTCTATAATGTTTTCTGTAAAGGACAAAGTGGGTGCTTTGCACGATATACTCGTGCCTTTCAAAAAATACAGGATAAATCTTACCAAGATTGAATCCAGGCCTTCCAAGAGAAAGACGTGGGAATACTATTTTTTTGTGGATATGTCCGGACATTGCGAGAACCAGAATGTTAAAAAAGCACTGAGCGAACTTGAGAAACATTGCTCATTTTTAAAAATACTAGGGTCTTATCCTATAGGCGTATAAAATGGGAATAATTCCGCGAAAAGCTGTTTTAAACGTAAAGCCATACCAGCCTGGAAAACCTATTGAAGAAGTAAAAAGAGAGATGGGTTTACAGGATGTAATTAAAATGGCTTCCAACGAGAATCCATTAGGCCCTTCCCCAAAGGCTGTGGCAGCTATAAGAAAATACTTAGGCAATATAAACAGGTATCCTGAGGGAGGATGTTTTTATCTGCGCCAGGCAGTTGCAAAGAAATTAAAAATAAAGCCGGAACAGCTTATTTTCGGAAATGGCTCTGATGAACTTATTGAACTTACGCTAAAGGCTTTTGTAAATGAAGGAGACGAGGTGGTTGTTGCAAGCCCGACGTTTCTTATGTATGAAGTAGCTTCCACTGCGCATGGCGCAAAGATAAAGGTAATTCCGATGCGCTATTTTAAATATGATTTAAAAGCCATAAAAGACGCTATTGCAAAAAATACAAAAATTATATTTATCGCAAACCCTGATAATCCTAACGGCACTTATGTCACAAAATATGAACTTGAGAATTTTTTAAAAGATCTGAGCGACGAAACGATAGTTTTTCTGGACGAGGCGTATTTTGATTTTGCAGAAGAACAGGATTACCCGAATGGCCTTAATTATCTTGAGAAGAATAATCTGATAGTTACAAGGACTTTTTCAAAGGCATACGGTCTTGCAGGCCTGAGGGTTGGGTATGGGGTATCCAGACCTGAAATAATAAAATATATGGAAGCTATAAGAGATCCTTTTAATGTAAATTCACTTGCCCAGATAGGCGCTATAGGTGCTTTGAAAGATAAAAAATTTCTGGCAAGGTCTAAAAAAGTAGTGAGAGAAGGCAAGAAATTTATATATGCAGAATTAAAAGCGCTAGGCGTGAGGTATGTCCCAAGCGTTACAAATTTTATATTAATAGAACTTGGGCCTAAATCAGGAGAGGTTACTGAAAAACTTTTGAAAAAAGGCATTATTATAAGAAACATGAAAGCCTGGGGCTTGGAAAATTTTATAAGAGTGACTGTTGGCAAAGAGGCAGAGAATAAGAGATTTATTAAAGAGTTGAAGAAGATGATACTATAGGGGGTTTAAATGATTATTGTATTGCGTCCAGACGCAACTAAGAAACAGGTAGATCATATTGTAGAAAAAGTTAAAAAACTAGGCTTAAAACCAATGATTTCAAGAGGTGTAGAACGTACTATTATAGGCGTTATAGGCGAAGAAGATGTGCTGAGGGTTCAGCCGCTAGAAGCTTTTCCTGGCGTTGAAAAGGTAATGCCTATTTTGAAACCATATAAGCTTGTGTCCAGGGAGTTTAAATTTGAGAACAGCATTATAGATGTGGAAGGCATAAAAATAGGCGGCAAAAAAATAGTTGTTATGGCAGGCCCTTGTTCTGTGGAAAGCTTAGAGATGCTTCTGGATGTCGGCAAGAAAGTAAAAAAAGCAGGAGCTAGTGTTTTAAGAGGAGGAGCGTTTAAACCAAGGAGTTCGCCTTACAGTTTCCAGGGATTAGGAGAGGAAGGATTAAAATTTTTGAGGGATGTAAAAAAACAAACCGGCATGAAGATTGTAACTGAAGTAATGGATACCAGGGATGTATGGATGGTTGAAAAATATGCTGATATTCTTCAAGTTGGCGCACGCAACATGCAAAATTTTAATTTACTCAAAGAAGTCGGTCTTTCCAAAAAACCCATACTCTTAAAAAGAGGCATGTCAGCCACTGTAAAAGAATTTCTAATGTCAGCTGAATATATACTGGCAGCTGGAAATTTTAACTGCATACTTTGCGAAAGGGGCATAAGGACATTTGAAGATGCTACGAGGTTCACTTTGGATCTTAATGTGATACCTCTTATAAAACAATTGAGCCATCTGCCTGTTATTGTGGATCCGAGCCATGGGACTGGCAAATGGGACCTTGTTGCTCCAATGGCAAAGGCAGCTATTGCAGCCGGAGCAGACGGTTTAATGATAGAGGTTCACCCTAATCCTGAAGAGGCGTTTTCTGACGGAGAACAGTCTTTAGTGCCTTACAGGTTCGATGCAATGATGAAGGAGCTTAAAGCAGTTGCCAAAGCTGTTAACCGCGAAATATGATATTTAAGAGGATAACTATTATAGGCTTGGGGTTGATTGGCGGGTCGCTGGCTCTTGCGATAAAAGAAAAGAATCTTGCGAAGGAAGTTATCGGGGTTTCTAGAAGAAAAAGCACTCTTGATTTTGCGATTAAGAAAAAAATAGTAGATTTTGCAACAGTAAATCTAAAAGATGGCGTGAAAGGTTCGGATCTTGTAATTATCACAGCGCCTGTTTTTAAGATAGTGGATATAGCTAAGACCTTGGAGCCTTTTTTAAAGGATGGTGCTATTCTTACAGACGCAGGCAGTACAAAAAAATATATAGTTAAAAGTATAGAAAGCTTTACATGGAAAAGCTTAAATTTTGTAGGTAGCCATCCTATTACAGGTTCTGAGAAATCAGGCATTAAATATGCGGATAGGGATTTATTTAAAGGAGCGTATTGTGTTATTACAGCAACAAAGAATATAAAAGCTCTTAGTAAGGTTAAAAAATTTTGGGCATCTCTTGGTATGAAAGTTGTTGTTATGCCTGCGGATGCACACGATAGATTACTTTCAAAAATAAGCCATCTGCCTCACGCAGTTGCTGCAAGCCTCGTAAATGCTGTAGGAAGAAATGGCTTAGATCTTGCAGCAGGAGGATTTAAAGATACTACCAGGGTTGCCTCAGGCGAGCCAGAACTCTGGAAAGATATCTTTTTGACAAACAGAGAGAATTTAATAAAGGATATCAATATGTTGAAAAAAGAGTTGCTTAAGATAGAAGCGGCTTTAAAAAATAATAATAACCGAAATTTGCTTAGGTTATTAAGCAGGGCCAAGTCTATTAGAGACTCTTTATAATGGTATATTTTATTTCTAGGAATATATTAAAAGCGCTCTTTAAAATATTTTTCAGGCTAAGAATAGTAGGTTTTGAGAACTGCCCAAAGAATGGGCCACTTATTATTGCGCCAAACCATACAAGTTTTCTTGACCCTTTAATAGCGGGGTTCGCAGTGCCGCGCGAATTAAATTTTATGGCGCGTAGCAACCTTTTTAGGAATAGAATTTTCGGCAATATCCTGAAGTTAGTGAACGCATTTCCTTTAAAAAGAGAGGGAGCAGATGTGGGCGCAATGAGGCTGGCGATAGATAAATTATGTATGGGAAAAGCGGTTTTAATTTTTCCAGAAGGGACGCGGTCAAAAGATGGCAGCCTTGGGACTCCAAGGGCTGGTATAGGATTTTTGGCAGCTAGTTCTGGAGCGAATATATTACCCTGTTATATAAAAGGTTCCAGAGAATCATTGCCTAAAGGAGCTATATTCCCAAGGTTTAAAAAAATAACAGTATATGTTGGGAAGCCTTTAAAAATTGATAAGAACAGTTTCGGAAAAGAATACTATATGCAGATAGCTAAAGATACTATGGCAGAGATAAATTTTTTAAAAAATAATGAAAATTAAGATAGCGAGGTGCGCGGGCTTTTGTTTTGGGGTGAAACGGGCGATAAATATCGCTGAAAACGCTCTGAATGGATTGAGAAGCGAAGAAAAGATTTATTCGTTCGGCGCTATAATACACAATCCACAGGTGGTTGAAGGGCTTTTTAAAAAAGAGCTTCAGGTAATAAACGGATTAGAAGCAATAAAAGGCGGGACAGTAATAATATCATCGCATGGCGCGCCTGTAGAAATATTGGAAGAGATAAAGAAAAAGAAAATAAAACTTATTGATGCGACTTGCCCTTTTGTAAAATACGCGCAGAATATAGTAAAAAATCTGAAAAAAGAGGGATATGGGATAATAATAGTCGGGGACAGTGCTCATCCTGAGGTAAGGGCGCTTAAAAGCATTGCCGGAAAAGATAAATTATCAAAGAAAATAGGTATCATATCTCAGACAACGCAGAGCAAAGTTAATTATATAAATGAGATTAGAAAGATAATGGAGAAGGATTTCAGCGAAGTTAAGGTTTTCAATACGATTTGTAATGATACATCAAAAAGACAATCAGCGACTCGCAGTCTTTTAAAAGATTGCGATCTTATGATAGTTATTGGCGGTAAAAATAGCGCCAATACAAGACGGCTCTGGCAGATTTGCAAAGAAAGCGGGGTGGATAGTTTCCATATTGAAACAGAGCTGGAGTTGGATAAAGCATGGTTTAAAGGTAAGAGTTGTGTAGGCATTACAAGCGGCGCATCAACACCGAATTCAATGGTGGAAAAGGTAGTAGAAATAATAAAGAAATTTAATAAAGGCAAAGGCCGAGAATAGGTAGATTTTAATTTGCCAAAAACACAAGATTAAAAAAAGGAGATTTGAATCATGACAAAAGAATTAAAACAGGAAAAAGAGATACCTGAAGCATTTAATCTGGAAGAAGCTTACGGGAAGACGTTCAGGCGCTTGAGCGAAGGCGATATAGTGAAAGGAAAGGTCCTGGCTATAGGAGCGAAGGACGTATATATCGACCTTGGGTACAAGTCAGAGGGAATTATCTCGATTGGAGAGTTGAAGGATATTCCTGATTTAAAAGTTGGAAACGAGTTCGACGTATTTATAGAGTCAAAAGAAAACGAAGACGGGCTTATCACTGTTTCAAGGCGTAAGGCGGAAAACATGCAAGGGTGGGACAAGATTTCCGCTACTTATAAGGAAGGAGATTTTATAGAGGGCAAGGTTTCAAGAAAGGTTAAAGGTGGCCTCATGGTAGATGTGGGTATAGAGGCATTTTTACCTGCTTCACTTGTTGCCCTGAAAGGGTTTGGCAATGTAAATCAGCTTGTAGGCCAGACGCTTTTATTTAAGATAGTAAAGATGAATAAGCCAAGGAAAAATATAGTGGTTTCTAGAAAAGACGCTATAATAAAAGAAAAAGAGACTATAAAAACCAAAGTTTTAGGGGAATTAAGAACAGGGGAACTTCGCAAAGGCCTTGTCAAGAACATTACTGATTTCGGAGTGTTTGTGGATCTGGGAGGAGTGGACGGGCTTTTGCATATAACTGATATGAGCTGGGGCAGGATCTCTCATCCGAGCGAAATGGTGGCAATAGGAGATACTATAGAGGTGGTGATACTTAATTTTGACAAAGAGAATATGAAAGTTTCTCTTGGCTTGAAGCAGAAGACAGAAAATCCATGGAAAGATATTGAAAAGAAATATTCTGTAGGCACGAGGATTAAAGGTAAAGTTGTGAATATCATGCCTTACGGCGTGTTTGTGGAACTTGAAAGAGGCGTAGAAGGTCTTGTGCATGTTTCGGAGCTTTCCTGGACTGTAAGGGTGAACAATCCGCAGGATGTTCTTGCAATAGGAGATATAGTAGAGGCGCTTGTTTTAAGCGTGGATAGTGCGAGCCAAAAAATATCTCTTGGTGTAAAACAAATAGAGCCGAATCCATGGCTTGAGATAAAAGAAAAATTTTCTACAGGCATGAAAGTTGAGGGAAAAGTCAGGAATTTGACAGATTATGGGGCATTTATAGAAATAGAAGGCGCTATAGAAGGTTTTGTCCACATAAATGATATGTCATGGACCAAAAAAATAAACAATCCAAAGGAGTATCTTAAAAAAGGCCAGAAAGTTGATGTAATGATTCTGGCAGTAGATGCTGAGAATCAAAAGATATCTCTGGGCATAAAGCAAATAACCAGTGACCCATGGCCTGAAATTATGAAAAGATATTCTCTTGGTATAACAGTAGAAGGAGTTATTACAAAGATTACAAGCTTCGGGCTTTTTGTGGAACTCGAGAAAGATCTGGAAGGCCTAGTGCATATATCTGAGCTGGATATTGAACCTTCAGGGAACCTGGAAGAGGCATATAAACCAGGAGATAAGATCACAGCTATTGTTATAAAGGTTGATGATCTGGAGCGAAAGATACGTTTAAGCATCAAAAAGACAAAAGAATAAAAATGGACATCAAAAAGCAGTTGGAAATAATTAAACGAGGAACATTTGAGATGATCTCTGAAAAAGAGCTTGTCGCAAAGTTAGAGAAAAAAAGGCCGCTTGTGGTCAAGGCAGGTTTTGACCCAAGCGCGCCTGATATTCATCTTGGTCATACTGTTTTATTGCGTAAGCTTAAACATTTTCAGGACCTGGGCCACAAGGTATTTTTCCTTATAGGTGATTTTACAGGCATGATAGGAGATCCTGCTGGAAGAAGTGAGATAAGAAAACGTCTTACTGAGGAACAGATTGGCGAGAATGCAAAGACTTACAAGAAACAAGTATTTAAGATTCTAGATGAGAAAAAAACAGAGGTTGTATTTAATAGCTCATGGCTTGCCAAAATGACGCTTAAAGATACGCTTGAATTAATGGCTCACGCTACTGTTTCTCAAGTTTTAGCAAGGGCAGATTTCAGTGAGCGTTATAAATCAGGTAAAGATATAAGTCTTCTGGAATTTATGTACCCATTGCTTCAGGCTTATGATTCAGTAGAACTTAAAGCAGATGTGGAGCTTGGCGGAACAGACCAGAAATTTAATCTTTTGATGGGCAGGGAACTACAGAAAGACTTTAGTCAGGAATCCCAGGTGGTTATAATGACGCCTCTTCTTGTAGGGCTTGACGGCGTCAATAAAATGAGTAAATCTCTTGGCAATCATATAGGCATAGATGAAAAGCCTGAAGAGATATTCGGCAAGATTATGTCAATATCAGATGAATTAATGCTGCAATATTATGAGCTTTTGACAGACGAAAATCTAGATGAAATACGTAAGCTGCATCCGATGGAAGCAAAAAAGAATCTGGCAAAGAATATTGTAGAGCAATATCACGGAAAAAATCTGGCAGAAGCCAGCTTAAAAGATTTCGAGAATAAATTCCAGAAAAGAGACCCATTTACAGAATTAAAAAAAGAGGTCAAGCTTTTAAAACCAAATCTTTGCGATTTTTTAGTAGAAGATAAAATTTTGCCAAGTAAAGGTGAATACAGACGCTTGGTAAAGCAGGGCGCAATAGAACTAAATGGGACTCGCCTTGAAAAACCCGAACTTGCTTTAGAGCCTTCTAAAGAATACCGCATAAAAGTCGGTAAAAAACGCTTTCTTAAAGTAATATTTAAATAATATAAGCATATATTTTACAAAAAAGTTCTTGACAGATTTTTGGTCGAGTGGTATAGTATCACCCACTAGTTGAGTAAGTTGTTTATTTGAAAATTTCCTCTTGACGTTCAGGTTTTCATGTGGTAAACTTCTAATTCCTATAAGAGGGTAATTTATTGAATAAGTTTCCTTGATAATATAATTAAAAATTATTATTAAGGGAGGATGTAAAAAAAGGCATCGTCTCGATGCCTTTTTTTATGTTCTTTTTTGTTCTTTCTAAATTAAATAGCTAGACTAACGGGTCTGAGTTACGTTAATTTTTTTTGGAGAGTTTGATTCTGGCTCAGAACGAACGTTGGCGGCGTGGTTAAGGCATGCAAGTCGAGCGATCTTATTGAGTTTTGAGGCCGCAAGGTCAAGAGACTTGATTTGATAGCGGCAAAAGGG
>Ga0247841_10003427_pt1 | contig 29466 bp, 37 predicted proteins | sample LaCruzMarch2015__2_FD_192410 | JGI IMG/M metagenome (GOLD analysis project Ga0247841, IMG submission 192410) | Freshwater microbial communities from meromictic Lake La Cruz, Castile-La Mancha, Spain - LaCruzMarch2015_18m | ecosystem: Environmental > Aquatic > Freshwater > Lake | place: Spain... | reverse complement strand
TGTTGATTATCTAGAGACAGGAAAATCAAATTATTATTCAAATTATTGGAAGGTTAAATTATTCCCTTGATTTCATCATATTTTCTTGAAATGTCATCTCCCCGAAAATGTCCATTAAGTCGAAAAATTAGATTTAGACTAAATTATTTCTACGTAACGATATATACGATTACTCCCTGAAAATCGGGAGTTTTTTGTTTTCATAGCAAAAATAAATATAAAAAAAACTCCGAAGTAAAAACTCCGGAGGTTATAGTAGTAGTAAATGATATTTTATTGTTTTTTTGCAATGACAGTTCTGATGCTAAAAGAACGAAGAGCATCATAGATACTTAAGGTTCCCATAGCCGAGTCTTTGCGGCCAGTGAAAGGAAGCATATCAGGGCCACGTTGACACTGAGAATTGATATTGATCCTACACACTTGGTTTGCAAGTTCGATGCTCAATTCATCCACATCACTTTCTGTAAATAAACTTATCTGTTGACCATAAGTTGACTCTGCCATGTATTCGACAATTTCTTCGAAATCATCATAAGGCACGATAGGAACGACAGGTCCGAATTGCTCTTTGTGATAAATATTCATCGAAGCGTTCACAGGATACAATACTATCGGGTCCATCATAGTGCCATGATATACATTTGAATTTGTGGTTATATGAGCGCCTTTTTTGGTAGCATCCGTAACATATTCAAACATAGATTTTACCTTACCGATTTCAGGCATAGGGGTTTGCATTGGACCATTTTCACAATAGATATCCTCCCAAGGCATTCCACAAGGCAATTCATTTACTGCAGCTGAAAATCTTTTTACAAATTCAACTGCAATAGAGCGATGTACAAATAAGATTTTTAATGCTGTGCAACGCTGACCATTGAAACTCAATGCACCGGTAACGCATTCTTTTACTGTCAGATCGATATCTGCATCAGCAAAGATTACGCCTGGGTTTTTAGCTCCTAAGCCAAGAATTACTCTCAAACGATGGGGTTTTGGATGGTTCATTATAATTTTGTCAGCAATCTCACTAGAGCCAATAAATGCTAAACAATCAATTTTTCCTGACTGCATAATTGGGGTAATTACCGTAGGACCATCACCATAGAGAGAACCAACAACACCTTCGGGGAATGCTTCTGCAAAACATTTCAATAAAGGTTCCATCAATAATACTCCACACTTAGCTGGCTTAAACATGATTATATTTCCCATGATAAGAGCAGGAATCAAAAGTGTAAGCGTTTCATTCAACGGATAATTGAATGGTCCCATACACAATACGAGTCCCAGTGGAGTACGTGGAATACGAGCAAATACACTTTCTGTATAACGGAAATTATCAGTACCTTCATTCAACATACGATATTCCACAATGGTTTTTCCGATGTATTCGATAGTACGATCAAATTCTTTATAGGCATCTTTGCTGCTTTTTCCAATCTCCCACATTAATAAACGGACAACCATTCCTCTTTTTGTTTTCATGAGTTGAACGAATTTTTCCATATGTTCAATTCGTTTTTGCCATGGCATAGTCGCCCATTTTCCTCTTCCGAGATCCCAGGCTTTGATAGCTGTTTGTAATACCGATTCGGCTTGAGCAACATTCATGAGAGGATACTGTCCCAAACATTCAGGTTCTTCTCCGTCAGTGGTATTGATAATAGGAGAATATACTTTTTGAAAAGCACCTTCATGTTCTTTCAATACACCATCAAGATATTGTGTCTGATTAACATCCCATGGTTGGAAACTCTCATCAATATAGTCCCAGTGTGGGTTTTCCCAGCTTTTTGAAAATTCATCTTTTTGCATAATTTTTTATTTTGATTTATGTTTATAACTAATATCTATTTTTTTGTTTCATATAAAAACTACTATATATATTTATTAGTGAAAGTCAACTTATTTTTGTTTTATTCTTCAAATAATTTTTCAATAAACTTTTTTACATCAGAAATAATTTCCTCTTTTTTTTGCAAACCATCAATATATTTTTTTTCATATTCCATTCATTGATAAGCGCCTATCATGTTTCCCATAATGGCTGCATAACTATCAGTATCTCAACCAATATTCACCGCATTGATCAATGCTTCAAAATTTCCTCCACGTAAAAAGAGTGCATATACTATTCATAGTGTAGAGAGAACATATCCAGATTTGAAAATATCTTTTGGTTTATTTTCATCCAATTTTCCTCGACCAAAAAGTTCTATGATATCATCGTCATTGAGAGTAAATGCACCCGTCTCGTTGATATATGTAGACAGCATCGTAAGCATATCACTTACTTTGTTTTCCGCTTGTGGATATTGTTGTTCATAAGGAAGGATAAATTCTATAAGTTGGTCGAGTATTTCTATTTTGTTGAGTTTATTAGGTGTTGTTTCCAAAAGAGTCTTCAAAAATTTATGATGGACAATCGAAGCAACCACTGCGATATCACTATCATGAGTTGCTCTAGTATAGGTATTGATGATGGTAGCCATCTCTTCATCAGAAATATTTTTAGCTGTTGCAATAGCAGCCAAAGGAAATTGTTTCATCACGACACCATTACCTGCAGCATCCTTTTTCCCTGCCTGTTCCAATGGGACACCATTTTTGATATTTTTCATACCAAATCTTGTAGCCCCACCAAATCCATACGGAAATTTGTCATATTCTTCTTGATGCTTTTTGAAAATATCATTCAAATCTAATCTCCCAAGTTCGTTATATGACTTGATAAGCGCAAAAGTCAGAATCGTATCATCAGTCACTCGACCACTTTCATCAGAGGTAAATCAACGTTCAAAGAAAAACATATTGTTTTTGATGGGCAGATAGTCTTCTATTTTTCCATGTTTTGCAATGATCTGCGATTTAGCCGTCATCTCACCGGGTGCGCCCAAAGCATCACCAATCGCTCATCACATGAGTCAGGATCCAATTTTTATTTTGAGATTTTGTTGTGGTGTAGAATGTCTATCAGCGTTTTCCATGGAAAATATGTTAGGAAGTAAAACATAATAATTATATTGTTTTTTTCTTTCATTTCAAGACTTATTGTTTTTATTACATTTTCTCTTGCAATTGTAAAGAAATTGTTTATACTACAATTACTCAAGAGGAAACATTATTTAATATCGTATATCTGCGACGGACTGCAAGAGCGATAGTAAATAACCTTCTCATCAAGAGAAACTTCTCACGAGTACTACTAAGCATGCCTCGAGACTTTACACGAAGAAAGTCTTTATAAATTACCTTCTACTTATTGTAATTTATACAAGTTCATTAACAGTACTAACCTAAAAAAATAAATACAATGAAAAACCTCGATCAATTTGAAATCGCAGGAGCTTCTGTTTTGGGTACGCGCCATCTCAAAATTGGTCGTAATAACCAAGACAGTTATGTTTGGATAAAAACCCCTGACTATATTATATCTATAGTTAGCGATGGGTGCAGTAGTGGACTTCATAGTGAAGTAGGCAGCAATATTATAGCTCCCATGTTTGCCCAGACACTCGCAACCTATCTTTCCAAACCACATCCCAGCCTGAGTGATGAAAATCTTTTTCGTCATGACTGGTTATGGTACAATGTACGGCAAGATGTTCTTGCTCGTATACGAGTGCTTGCACAAAGCATGGATGAAAACCTCATCGCTACTATCTGCAAGTATTTCCTTTGTACTATAGTAGGATGTGTAATCACACCCCAAAGCACATGTATATTCAGCTGTGGAGATGGAGTATTCTATCTCAATGGTAATATGCAGGTGATGGGACCTTTTCCTGGAAATAAACCTCCTTACTTATGTTATGGCATCACGGGTAGTGAAGTGACCAACACCAATCCTTCATTGCTTGATATCCAGAGACATATCATCTGCCCTACTGATGAGGTACATAATATACTCATAGGTAGTGATGGTGTCGGTGATCTTGTGCATCTTGCAGATCAAAAACTTCCAGGTAGAGAGGAGCGTATAGGCGATATCAGTCAATTTTGGACTGAAGATGTTTATTTCAAAAATCCTGAATGGATACGTAATGTACTGACAACCATCAATACAGAAAAACGTAAACCGATTTGGGAGGAAAGGACCATTCTAAAATATCAGGGATTGTTGCCTGATGATACAACATTTATCGTTTTAAGAACCAAACAAAAAACCATCTGATTATGAAAACAGTTTATCTAAAAGGTCAGGTCATCCGACTCACCAAAGAGATCGGTGCTGGCCAAGAAGCAGTAGTGTATGATATGGGTAATGGTCAGGTGGCGAAAATATATCGTCTACCCAATGATCCCTATTATGCACAATCTCCGGAAGAACAGAAAGCAGCAACAGTAAGGATAACTATCAATCAGAAAAAATTGACGATGTTTCCTAGTGGGTTACCAAGCAATATTATAGCTCCTAGTAATCTTTTGACAGACAAACAAGGGGCCATAATCGGGTATACTATGCCATTTATCACTGGTGCTGAAACACTTCTTACGTATGGAGATATGGGATACAGACATTCCATGAACATTAGCAATAATGAAATCAGGGATATCTTTCTCAATCTCCATGGTACACTCAAAGCGCTTCATTCCAAAAGGGTAGTGATAGGTGATTTCAATGATCTCAATATCCTGATCAAAAACAAGCAAGTGTATATGATAGATACGGATAGTTACCAATTCGGAAACTTTATGAGTACTATGTATACGGAAAAGTTTGTAGATCCTTTGATCTGTGATATCATCACCAAAAACAATATTTCTCTCTGGACGATGACACGCAACCACAATCCTAACGGCGACTGGTATGCTTTCTCCACGTTATTATTCAAATCACTTCTTTTTGTAGATCCGTATGGCGGAATTTACAAGCCAAAAGATCCGAATAAACGAGTCAAACAACAGTTACGACCATCTCGTCGTATCAATGTATTTGATCCGGAAGTGATCTACCCCAAACATGCCTATCCGTACAAATCGCTTGATGATAAAACGCTTCGTTATTTTCAAGAGGTCTTCCAAAAAGATCTCCGCGGAGAATTTCCTCAAGTGCTTCTAAAGAATATGCAGTGGAAAAGCTGCAATGCCTGCGGTATAGAATATGCGACTTCGCAATGTCCTATCTGTAATGCAGGCACTATTCATGTCATTCCTATCAGTGTGAGTGGCAATGTTCAGGTACAAGAAGTCTTCGTGACTAATGGCACTATCATGTTTGCTGCTATGCAGAATGGCAGACTTATGTATGTATATCATGAAAATAATGAGTACAAACGTGAAAATAACAAAATAGTGATTAGTGGACCTTTATCCCGCAATTTACATATCGCTATCAATGGATCGTCAACAGTACTCAGTGAAGCTCATACTATGGTAGTTGTTGATCAGTCGGGCCAATCCAAAAAGATGTTCATCGATTGTATAGGTACACGTCCTGTGTGCGATGCTAATAGTCGTGAAATATTCTGGGTTGAAAATGGAAACGTCTACAAAAATAATCCTATAGGACTCGAATATTCGCCAGTTCATATAGGCCAATGTATAGTAGACAATACTGTGCTTTGGACAGGTGATGTCTTTGGTTTCGGTATGTACAAAGCAGGAAATATTTTGCAGGGATTCGTATTTGAATCTTCGAGCAAAGTGATTAACGACAATATCAATCTCCCATTCATCAAAGGTCAGATAATAGATGCAAAGACATATATCAGCGATTCGTTCGCTTGGGTGATGATCGCTACCAAAGATCAGTCCAAATATATCAATCATTGTATCGTAATAAATAGACAGGGAAAAGTTCTGACACACATCAACAATGATATATCAGAAGAAATCTGGTTATCTCATATCAAAGGTAAGTCTGCTGTTGGCAATTATCTTTTTTGTCCGACCAATGATGGTATTGTAAGAATATCCATCGATGCAAATGGGAATATAGAAACAAAAGTGTTTGTTGATACAGAAAACTATGTCAATGAACAATCTAGTTTATTAGTAAGTCCTATGGGAATCTATGTTATCAAACGAAATAAAATTCTTCTTGTTTCCATGAAATAAGATATCAGAACACACTATTCAATATCACAACAAATTAAATCATTTTATCATGAAAAAATTTAGTATTCCGAAGCATTACGATGCTTCCAAAGCTGATCAGGTATACAAGATTAGCTACCAGAATTTAGCTGGCGATGCATTAGTATACAAGACAAATAACGTTATTAGCGATGCCGCTACTGACAAGTTTAAAATTGCACTCATGCCGATCGATGTGCAGAATACGTTCTGTATTCCCGGTTATGAACTGTTTGTTGGAGGAGCTCCCGAAGACAATAAACGTCTTGCTGAGTTTATCTATGCTCATTTGGGCAGGATAACAAAAATCTTTCCGACTATGGATACACACAAGACCATGCAGATCTTCCACTCGTTATTCTTTCTGGATACGAAAGGAATTCCTGTACCTGCTTCGACCATGATCTCTGCAGATGATCTGATTAAAGGTGTGTATACCATCAATCCCGGTGTAGCTGCAAGCCTTGGAGTTTCCTATACCGCACTCAAAAAACATGCAATCCATTATGCTCAGTCGCTGGAAAAGAAAGGCAAAGATAAACTGATGATATGGCCCTACCATGCAATGCTTGGTGGAATCGGACATGCTTTGGTTGCTATTATCGAAGAAGCTATTTTCTTTCACACGATAGCAAGAAACAGTGAATCCGGTACCGAAATAAAGGGAGGTAATCCTTTGACGGAAAACTATTCCGTGCTCTCTCCTGAAGTTTTGGATACCTTCAATGGTACAGCTATTGCACAGCGTAATGCCAGCTTTATCCAGAAACTTCTGGATTATGATATGCTAATCATTGCTGGTCAGGCAAAATCGCATTGTGTTGCATGGTCTATTGATGACCTGTTGACCGACATCATGGCTAAAGATCCCAGCCTTGCAAAAAAAGTATATCTGTTGGAAGACTGTACTTCACCGGTAATCATTCCTGGTATTGTCGACTTTACCGATCAGGCCAATCAGGCATTTGAACGTTTTCGTAGTGCCGGCATGCATTTGGTGAAAAGTACAGATCCGATTGATCAGTGGCCAGATGTTGATGTAAACAAAATTGTATAACCCGTAAATATAGGAGAAAAAAATTATGTCACAAAATGCAAACAATCTCGGACTCTTGCAGAATGCTCATGAAGACGGGGATTTGAGTAGCGGTTCATTGAACGCGCTGACAAAGATTCCTGATATCGGAGCGATTATTCAACAGGGGCTTGGTATAGCGATAGATTCGGTACGATCAAGCGAAGTTATTCTGCTCAATATTTTGATAGATGATTCCGGCTCTATCCAAAGTGCTGGTAATGAACAAAATATAAGAGATGGTCACAATATGGTCATAGAATCTTTATTGGAAAGTAAACAACAGGACAATATCGAAGTTTTCTGTCGATATCTCAATGGAAAAATATTGTATCCATATACTCCAATTTCTCTGGTTCCCAAAATGAATACCAGTAATTATTGTGCAAATGGAGGTACTCCTCTGTTTGATGAAACAGCCAAGCTTTTGGCTACGGTAATTGCAAAAACACAAGATTTCAAAAACAATGGGATTCAGGTAAGAACTATTACTTTGATTTTGACCGACGGAGAGGATTTACATTCCCGTACAAGTACTGCTGGTGATGTAAAAAACATTGTCAGTGATATGCTTAGGAGTGAAGATCATATACTCTCAGCTATGGGATTTAATAATGGTTCATGTAATTTTAAACAAGTATTTAACGCTATGGGATTCATTGACCGTTGGATATTAACTACAGGCACCACAAAAAGTGAAATCAAAAAAGCATTCCAGGTATTTAGTCAAAGTGCTGTCAGAGCAAGTCAAAGTGCTGCTCATTTTAGCCAGACCAATATTGCTGGATTTGGTGGTAACTAATTACGCTAGAAAAGTTTTCTTTTCTAGTGATCATTCATCACTATACAACACCCGCTTCTGTTTTTCAGGGCGGGCTTTTTTTATTGTAAGAAATACAATTACTATTGCAATTTCATGGAAAATGATTATACTTCACTATGCCGCGCGGTGATAAGATAAAACAGTAAGTTTTTATCCTTAATCACCTTCTCACATGTTGACCGCTAAACAAGCATCAGAATTACTAAAAAACATGTCTCCAGAACAGAGGTTAGAAGCGCTCAAAGACAAAGTAAAACAAAAGACAAGAGATGCTCTTGAACATAAAATTCGTGAAACCATAGCAGCATATGAAAGAGATATTGAAATAGTATTAAAAGCAAATATTTGTACAGATCCTGATAAAGACATCAAAGCATTGCTCCAAGCATTGGGATATGTAGACATCAAAGTCACTTCAGATTTCCCTTGATGGGATGAAAGTTATGAGTGATCTACCACTATAAAATTCAAAATACCTGATTATAATAATAGAGATTAATCTCGTAAAATATACTTCATGTTTATGTTCTCTTTTGTTCCATGAAAAAAACACCGGTACTCGTGTATACTGATATAGGTGATGATATCGATGATAGCTTGGCTATTGCTTATCTTGCCTGATGCACCGACATTAATTTGTTGGGAATATTTTGTGTCCATAAAAATATTACTTATAGAGTGAGCACGGCAAAAAGCCTTATAGATATCCTTAATTATAAAGTGCCTATACTAGGGGAAGATCATGCTGATTTTCTTCAAAATATATTCAAAAAAAATCCACAGGATCTAGTTATTCTTTCACTTGCTCCGAACACGCAATTATACAAAGACATGCAAATGTTCCCTTCATTATTCGCTACTATCAAGAGAATATATTTCCAGGGACAAATAAAAATCGATGATACATTAGTTTCTCCTGATATGCAAAGCTACAATTTCAAACAAGATCCAGAAGCGATACAATGAATTGCAAAACATGACTTACCTATGACATTTATGGGTAAGCATGCTGCTTATGAAATACCATTGACCATCAAAGATTTCAAAGTACTTATCAAAAAAAATCCTAGAGTATGGAAATATATCTATCAGCAAGCACAATTATGGAAAATGAGATTGGCGAAGCTTAGTCCAGAAATGTATGCTAGATTATATGAAAAGAATCCAGATATTATGTCTTATCCTTATGACCTTCTTACTGCAGTAGCTCTTATCAAAGATGAAATGTTTATCAAAGAAACTATAGGAAAAATAGAATGCATAGGGCAAAAGGAATGAGTGTCGTGAATAAAAGATATTTCAGCATTAAAAAAGTATATCCTAGAAGTATTATAGTTATCAAAAAGATTCTTCCATTATTTTTTGCTATCTACTTTTTACGTAATGTTCGTGAAAGCAGATAGTTGGAATCCATTTCTCTCGTCTCGGCCTCATTCCGGTATTACGGTTTGCAACAGGAATCCATACGTTATATAACGTATAAATTTTTTAGTATGGATTCCGGCCGCAACACTTGGCGCCGGAATGAGGCATATATGGTGTATATAGATTTCAGCCACAATACTTGGCACCGGAATGAGGTACATATAGTGGTATAGATTTTTTTTATGGGTAGGTTGGTGAGTTGATATTATTAGTTAATAAAATTATTATATAAAAAATCACTAAAAATGTGATAAATATATACATACTACCTAGTAAATGTATTTTTTACATTTTCTCTTGCAATTGTATAGTTTTTGTATATACTACAATTACTAGGGATGTATAATATATAATGAAATGTTTTATTTCTTACCCAATATATACATGTTAACAGCAAAAGAGTCATCTGAGATGTTGGAAAAAATGACTACAGAAGAAAAAATTAAGGCATTAGAAAGTGGAATAGAACAAGAAACAAAAAAATCTATAGAAGATGAGATTAAAGAAACTATAGCAAAATATCAAAGAGATGTTGAGCTTGTCTTAAAGATAGGAACTAAAAATGAAGAAAAGATTATCAAAGATTTATTACATGTTCTTGGATATAAAGAAGTCCGTATAAAAGCTAATTGATATTGAGATGATTACATAGACACTACTATTAAATTCTCCATTCCTGAACATTAATTTTTTTAGCTACTACTTATTGTATATAATACAATTATAAAAAACTTTTACTCTTTAACCACCTATCAAAATGAAAAGATCAGACAACAAAATTATCGCATGTATCAGTGTAGACAACACCAAAACATTCGAAGACAAAAGTTTAAATGAACTCTATGTTGCTGAGTGAGAACAAGCTGCTCAAGCGACAAAAGAACTTGTAGAGGCCTGCAGGTATTATGGGATTACTACTATAAATATCTTGGAAGAGCATCCGCTAGGCCACATTTCATTAGCTGCTAATTACAAAAACAAAAACGTATTTGATTTTATTACCTATGATGAAGTCCAAGCGTGGACCGAAGAGGATAATGGGATAGGAGAGAGAGCACAGTTCACACTATCAGAATTAAAAAAATTTTTATCTGAAGTTGGATCACAAAGACTTCGACCAGATCATGCAATCGAAAAAACTGAAGGAGTGAAATTGACACAACCATTGGAAGAAGAAGATTTTGATCTGAAAATCATCAAAGGAACAAATCCAGCGAGAGAGGCATACAGCTGATTCGACGAGACAACGCTTGATGAAGAACTCAAAAAAAGAGAGAAAAAAATACTTCTCATGTCATGAGTAGCTACGGATTACTGTTTAGGAAAGACAGCATTGGATGCTCAAAAAAAATGATATGATGTCTATGTTATAAGTGAAACTATTAGAGGGGTGGCCAAAGAAACTACAGATGCTATACTACAAATGATGCAGGATGAAAAAATACAATTTATCACTACAAAAGATCTCTTCGCTTTACTATCCAAATATCCTCAGAAATAATCAGATTTGTCCCAGAAGAAATTATAGACTAATCTTTCAATCTTCCAATATTTTAATCTTCCAATATTTTAATCTTCAAAATCTTTTAATCTTTTAATCTCTCTTCCCATGACCTTCAACGCAACCGCATACAAAGAGCAACTCGAAGCGTTTCCTGAAATAACCTTCGAGGAATATCAAAAAATTACTGACTTGAAGATCAGGAGAGATATTGCCAAAAAAAATAAAATCATCCAAACGGATGCCTACAATAGGACGATGGATCATATCAAATGAGCAAGAGGACAACTTATAGAAACATTAACTTTGTCGTTTAGAAGATCTCCCAACAAAATATATAACGTTGTCGATGGTATCAGAAGTACATTGAAAGGAATTTTGGGCATTAAATTCACTCAATGAGAACTAGATTTTGCAGAGGCATATTATGCAGATCAAAAAGCTAAATGAGCAAATGGATATTTCAATAAACAGATGCGAAAAGACGTAGTAGATAATTGAGGAGATATGCCATTACATATCATGGCAGTTGATGACTGAACTATTGTAAAGGTTAAAGAACCAGTTATGTCCGTTACTTGACCAGCAGAATTGGCTGCAATATACGAACCAGTTTTTATAAGAGCATTTTTCAAAAGCATAGTAGCTACCGAGGCACACGAAATAGACAAGATTATCTCTGATGGTAGAGCTGCAGAATTTACCAATAGAGTTTCAGAATTTGGTAAAAGGGCAGCTCCCAACGAAGACTATCACTTAGATGCGGTGGAAGCAAATATCGTAGGCGCAGGATTAAAATACACCTCAAACGATACTGCTGCTTTGGTGTATCCGCAATTACGCAGCGGATGAACAACAGCACATAGATATTTTGCTTGTTATCCGACAGAGAATGAAGCATTTCTCAATGCTATAGAACAATGCGACAAGATAGCACTTCTCGTCGATCTAATAGATTCATACAAATGAATAGACAAAATAGTTGCTTTAAAGAAAAAATACAGAAATACCCCGCTAAAGACGGGGCAGGGCTGAAAAATCATCTGAATGAGATTGGATAGCTGAGACCTAGCTGATCAAGCGGTCTATGCACTCAAAAAATTACAGGAACACTGAATGTTAGATCCACGTTTGGATAAGATCGTCGTAGCGGATATCTCAACTATGGATGATATTAGAAGAGTAGAAAACGCAGTCAAAGAAGCAGGATTTGATCCAAAACAATTTATCCAATATGGATTATGATGATTGTTAGTCGCAAGAAATAAAACAAGAGACGCTCTTTCTGCTGCATACAAACTCACCAATACCGAAGCTTGAGCTACAGGAAAATTATCAAATGATATAGATAAAGAGCCAATTCCAGGAGTATTAAATATAGAAATCAGAGATGATGCAAGATATGTAGTCCAAGAAGATGAAGAGGTTCAGTGAGAAAGATTATTGAAAACTGTCTATGAACATTGAGTATTACTTTACGATGATGATGATATCCAAGCAGTCGATACTGCAAGAGCAAGACTTCTAGAAACACTCCAATACGCTGATTTGGAAACCAAAGAAAGTGAGAAAACAAAAAAAATCCATCAAGAAGTTAGAGAAAGATTTCAAAATGTTATGTAACATATTTCTCTAAAAAAGACACTTCAAAAATAATTTGGGGTGTTTTTTTTATTTGTTTTTGTATTGACTTTTAATAGTAAATAGTTATAAAAATATAGATGTGATATTTAACAATATATATATCTATGGGAACAAGTTAACAGCCCGAGAACCAAAGAGTGGCAAAAAAAGTAAAAAATAAAAATTTAAAAAAAAGTTATTATGAAAAAAACATGGATCGTTTTAATCGTTATTGGAGTCGTTGTATTGTTTTTGTACTTTGGTATCAAAGGAATGTACAACAGTATGGTCATACAAAATGAGTCAGCTAATGCACAATGGAGTCAGGTAGAAAGTCAATACCAGCGTCGTTATGATTTGATACCTAATTTAGTGGCAACAGTAAAAGGGTACGCAACTCATGAGCAGGGAACATTAACTGCTGTAATTGAAGCTCGTGCAAAAGCTACTTCAATTACTATTGACCCAAGTAAGGCTACAGCACAACAAATGCAACAGTTTCAACAGGCTCAAGGTGAAATATCATCCACGCTATCAAAACTAATGGTGGTGGTAGAACAATACCCAGATCTTAAGGCGAATAAAAATTTTCTTGAGCTTCAAGCTCAAATAGAAGGCACAGAGAATAGAATTGCTACTGAACGCCAGCGCTTTAATGAGGCGGTGCAAGCATATAATGCTTACATCAAAAAATTTCCAAATAATATCTTTGCTGGTATGTTTGGATTTAGTGCAAGAGAGTATTTCAAATCTGAAGTAGGAGCAGAAAAGGCACCAAAAGTACAGTTCTAAGAAAAATTAAAAAAAAGAAGTATGAAAGCAAAGATCATTTTTTTGATGCTTATCATGATATGTCAAATAGCTTGGGGACTTGATGTCCCCAAGCTTAAAGGCAGGATCAATGATTATGCAAACGTTTTGAATGCTAATCAAATTGCAAAATTGGAAAATAAGTTGGCATTATTTGAAGACAGTACGTCAAATCAAATTGCTGTGCTTATTATTCCTTCTTTGGAAGGTGAAGATAAGGTGGATTATGGAGTAAAGGTATTTAAAAAATGGAAATTGGGAGATAAAAAGAAAAATAATGGTCTTTTATTTCTTCTAGCCATCAATGATCGCAAATTCAGAATAGAGGTAGGATACGGATTAGAAGGCATTCTCCCTGATGGTAAATTATTTCAGATTACCGATACACTTATACCACATTTTTTTTCTCAGAAGAAGTACTATGAAGGGATAGACAGTACACTCAATGTTCTTACAACTACAATTGGCAACGAATATTCTGCTAACAAAGGAAAAATATTCGGTATCAGGTATTTATATGTTGGGATAGGATTGATTCTTTATTTTCTTCTCTTTACCATTATAGGATTTGCAACAGGAGAACCTTTTTTAGCTCTTTGGTTGGCATTTAGGATTCTTATAATCATTGCATCACAAGGTAAAGCAGGTTTTTCAGGAGGAGGAGGATCTTCCGGTGGCGGTGGCTCTAGTGGTCGCTGGTAATAAAAATAATTAAAAAATAGAAGACATGAATATCCTAAACGACACAGAAAAAAAAGCAATTGAGGCAAAAATTGCGGAAATTGAAAGCCAAACCAGTGGAGAGATAAAGGTTGTTATTGCCAAATCATCTCCTCGCTGGAAGTACGGTAGCAAACATCCGGTACAAACAAAAACACTATTACTCTTCAAAAAGCATCAGATACACAAAACTATCGACGCAACAGGTGTTATTATTCTCTTTTCTCTCAAAGAGCGTGAATTTTATATTCATGCTGATAAGGGAATTTATCAGAAGATAGGGGCAGAAAAATTAAATACATTCTCTCAAAATCTAACAGAAGATATGAAAGCTGGAAGATATTGTGAAGGAATTATTAAGTTATTGAATGGCATAGCTATTCCTTTGATTCAATATTTTCCCATACAAGAGGGAGATATAAATGAGATATGTAACAGCGTTATCATTGAAAAATAAACACTAATACCATAATACTCCAGTTATTGACTGGAGTTTTTTTTTAAATATTTCTTATTGTAATTTATACATTTTCTCTTGCAATTTGTAAAAAAAAGAGTATACTGTCATTGAAGAAGAAAGAAATGTAGTAATGGTAATTATTTTTTTACTCACTACTTATTGTATTTAATACAATTATATTCTAACACTTTACTTTCTAACTCATTTGCTCATGAAAATATGACTCGCACAGATCAATACCAAACTCGGTGATATCGCGTACAATCAGAAAAAGATTGAAGATATAATTAAAAAAATAGGCAAAGAAACAGATGTCATTGTGTTTCCAGAGATGGCGATTTCCTGATATCCGCTCAATGATCTCATTGATGACGAATCTTTGGTCAAAGCACAGAAAGAGGTCTTGTATAAAATCAGAGATCTTGTAATGGAAACTAATGATAAACTCAAGGTTATCTTGTGATGTATTGATTACCGTGAAACGGAAAAGCTTCCTTCTGGTGAGATGAAAAAATACAATGCCGCAGCCGTTATCGGCAAGGATATTCAGATGTATTACAAACAATTATTGCCAAACTATGATGTGTTTTTCGAACAAAGATATTTCGCTCCTGGAGACAAATGATTAACTTTTTCTATAGGAAAAAATGAAACATGAGGCATGACTATCTGTGAAGATATCCGAGATCAAAACTATGAAAAGAAACCTATCCAAGCATATAAGGATAAGGGAGTAGATACTATTTTCAATATTTCTAGCTCACCTTTTACCATAGGCAAAAGAAAAAAGAGACTCGAAATGATCAAACAGCACGCAAAAGATCTAGGTGCAAATCTCGTCTATCTCAACCAAGTAGGAGGTCAGGATGAATTAGTCTTTGATGGAGCAAGTATGGTGATGGACAAAGAAGGTAGACTCATCCATCTCAGCAAACAGTTTGAAGAAGAGGTGTGTATCGTAGATACCGATGGACCACACCAAGATAATTCCAATGATATTATTTATGAATATGACTCCAAAAATAGAGAAATATTGGATGCTATGAAACTTTGAGTCAAGGAGTATCTCATCAAAACAGGAATCCAAGACGTTGTAATAGGTGTTTCTGGGGGAATAGATTCAGCATTGAGTCTGTATGTTTTATCAAAAGTACTTCCACCAGAACGTATACATGCAATCTATATGCCAACAAAATACAATAGTGATCAGTCATATCTCTTAGCAAAGCAGCTAGCAGACAATGTATGAGTTTCCTTACAAGTAGGCGAGATCAATGATTTGGTCAAGAGTTTCGAAATATTCGGAGAAGAAAAATTGGGAAAAAAACCTGAATGAATCACCCACGAAAACATCCAAGCGAGGATAAGAGGCATGGTGCTTATGACTATTGCTAACGACGTCCATGGTATGGTCATCAACAATTCAAACAAAACAGAACTAGCAATGGGATATGGAACACTCTATGGAGACTTGATTTGAGGATTGTCTATGATCGGTGATATAAATAAGAAAGAAGTTTATGCACTTGTAAAATATATCAATGGACGTGAACATACAGATATTATTCCTGAAGGAATCATTACGAGAAAGGCATCAGCAGAATTAGCAGAATGACAAGTAGATCCATTTGATTATGAAAGAGTTTCCGAACCAATAGAAGAACTACAATTTGGTATGCCTGTACAAGAGGTAGCAGAAAAATATACTATGGATATCGAAGAAGTAAAAGCGATGAGAAAAAGAATAAAAATCAATGAATTTAAAATCAGACAATCACCACCAGTCATCAAGCTTAAAGAAAGGTCAGTGGGTATTTGAAGGCTCTATCCTATAGTTGAGTAGCAAGTATCAAGACATAAGTATCAAGACATTTACTTTCTTAACCACTATTATCATGAAAAACAAAGAACCATTACTTTACTATCCTATCCTGGATTTACTTAGAGATAAAGCACAAGAGATAAAGAAACAGATAGAAAGTTGACGTTATGCTGACCTTATTACCGATGATGAAAGCAAAGCCAATGCCTATCTAGTCTGATGAGGTGATGGATTTATGCTTGATACCGTGAAAAAAAAATATGATTTTACTACATCTCCTGAAAAGAATAAAATATTTTTCTGAATCAATTGTTGAACGTTAGGATTTTTATTGAATGATATATCTATATTGGACAGTTTGCCTAGATATATTGAAGATATGGATATCATAAATGCACATTTGATGAAGATAGAAATACTCAAAAAAAATAAACAAAAAGAAAATAGATATGCAATTAATGATGTAGTGGTATGAGGGAATGTCCTCGATTATTATAAAATTTATATCAGTTCTCATCAGCTCAATAAAAAATTTCATGGAACAGGAATTATTATTTCAACTGCATTATGAAGCTCTGCATATTGGCTCAATAACTGATGTCCTATCATGCCCGCAGGAAGTTCTTTATGGTGAGTAAGTGGATTAGCATCACTTCCTTTTGGATATAATATAATCAAACCTGAACCTCTTACTATCGATATAAAAGGAAGAACTCCGGTTATGGTTGGTGTTGATGGATATGGGGGAAGAGTGGATGATATAGAGAAACTCATTATCAGTCCAACGTCAGATTATACAAAATTTGCTTTTCTCAAAGATGTGTCTTTCGATACAAAAAGAATGCTTCTTGCTGAACAAAAATTACTTAGAGATGACTTTTAGAATTTAGATCTTAGAACTTAGATCTTAGAATCTAGACAGATTAGAGGGGATAGACTGGATAGGTTCTAATCAATCCAATCCATCTCTATCGGTCTAATCCATCTATTTATTAATCCGCAATTCGTAATCCGTAATTTTTTAATCTTTTAATCAATTATATCATGGAAACAAAAACATGATTGTTTATTACTCGTTGTCAGCCTGGGTTTCATGATGGACATATCGATAGTATCAATGAAGCTATTGATGCATGAATTACCAAGATAATCATCGGTGTGGGTTCAGCGGACAAGGAATTTACCAAGGATAATCCATTCACCTATGATGAAAGAAAACACATGATAGAAATGTCATTGAAAAAAATGATTCCATCACTTGATATAGAGATTTATCCTATACCACATTCCAATGATAGTGAACAATGGAAAAATTATATCCTGACCAATTTACCTCATTTTGATTATATTATCAGTTCCAATCCTATGGTTCGAGAATGATTCAAAGACACAGGAAAATTGTTTTTTCAGACAAGCGTGACGACAAATACAAGAGCATCTATAATCAGAAATAAAATATCTATGGGAGATTATCAATATTTATACCAAGTATTACCCGCAGAAGTTGTTGAATATCTCAGAGAAATACAGTCTTTTGATAGATTAAAAAGCATATTCAAAGATGAAAGAGTGACACCAAATATAGTTGTAGATGCTGTTTTTTGTGATGAATTAGGAAGACTAGTTTTGATCAAAAGAAAAAACAATCCGCAATGAATAGCATTACCAGGATGATTTGTTAACTACTGAGAAAGCACTGAACATGCATGTATAAGAAAAGCAAAAGAAGAGACTTGAGCAGATATAAAAATAAAAAGACTCGTTGGAATCTATGATAATCTCTCGAGAGATCCTCGTGATCATAATATAAGCGCTGTATATCATGCAGAGCTAGTAGGAAAATGAACCGACTGGGATAGTGGAAATAAAACAGTCATAAAGGTAAATATCCAAGATATCCATCAGATTGTTTTTGCTTTTACCGATCATAAAAAAATGATAGAAGCAGCATTAATTTTTTAGTTTTTTTACCAATAGTATTATGCAACAAAAAAACATCTGACTTTTTGTCGCTCGTGCACAGCCATGATTTCATATAGGTCAAATAGATGGCATCAGACAAGCTATAGCTCAATGAATAACCAAAATAATTGTTTGAATAGGATCGGCTGAGAAAGAACGTACAAGCGAAAATCCTTTTACCTACAATGAAAGAAAGGATATGGTAGAACTCAGTGTTCAAGAGTTTTTGCCAGATATAGAAGTACAAGTGTATCCTATACCAGATTTTGGAGATATAGATAAACGGAAAAATTATATCTTTACTCGTTTACCTGACTTTACTCATATTATCAGTGGTAATCCACGAGTACATGAAGCATTCAAAGATGCTGGCAAAATCATTATTCCTATTGAGATTAGAAAACAGGTAAAATGATCTACGATAAGATGAGATATAGCGATAGGAAATAAAAAGGCATTGGAAAATGTCTTACCATCAAAAGTAATAGTGTACTTGGAAAATATATGAGCTTTTCAAAAATTAAGAGAAATATTCAACAAAGAAAGAAAAACTCCAAGTGGAGTTGTAGATGTAGTTCTCATAGACAATGAATGAAAACTCATTTTGATTCAGAGAAAAAATTTTCCAGAAGGTATAGCATTACCATGAGGATTCAATGACTATGGAGAAACATGAAAGCAATCTGCTATCAGAGAAGCAAAAGAAGAATTGGGAGTCGATATAATAATAGAGCGTGAGTTGGGTACATGGGATGACCCACACAGAGATCCTCGTGGACATAATGTCAGTCGTGCATTCAAAGGAAAGATTGTTGGTGGGGTATTGCAGGCAGCAGATGATGCAAAGGCAATCATAAAAATACATCCAGATCAATTAGATACTATAGATTTCGCATTTCCTGATCACAAAGAGATGATATTGGAGGCATTGAAACTATCATAAAAAATTTTTATAAAAAAATCGGCTATGATACTAGCCGATTAATATTGATTACAAGAAGTCTTCACCGAGTCCTCGTAAAGACATGTTTCTTTTTTCTGTGATTTTTTCGTTTTGATTGAAAATAAATGTTACAATACCATTGATGTCTTCATATTTAGTATCAAAAACTATACTAAAGTTTTTTTTCAAAAGCAAGAATCTTTTTTGATAGAGAACCAACAGAAGTTCGTTATTTAATAGTGCAAGAGGACATAATTTGCTATACGTCTTACGACTTTTTATCCAACTAAAAACCTCACATTCAAATTGCTTTTGTGAGATTTTTTTCTTTTTGATTGTTCCATTTTTATTAAATCTTGCTGATCGGGTAGAAAGATAATACGTAGGTAGATTTTTTATTTTTTCGATAATCTGGGTGTTGATTGCATCCATCTGAGTATTCAAAACATTGTTATCCTGTTTATCAAAATCTAATTTTGGATTGACGAATCTTATGTTTTTCCAAACAAATTTTCTGATATCTGGAGCAAGAATGACTTTAGATCCTGTATCAGATTCTACGACGATTCCGGTCTCATCAGCTTTGATAATTTGTGTTACCATTACATGGTTTTTAGTGTGTACTTCTTGGTACTCAATATATACATCCTGTCTCTGTCGAATCAATAATGGTATTTCTTTTTTTAATAATTTTTTCAACATACCTTTTTGTTTTTTTAGTTGTTGTTTTTTTCTTTAGTATAAAAATGCTTCTCCCTGCTTACAGCAGGCAAGCTTTCTTTGTTTTTACGTTATTTTTTTTGTTTGTTGATTATTATATACGTTTTTTTCTTTGACATACAAGCCATAGGCGATAGCAAATAACGCCATAAACGGGTAGACAATCATTCTGTCTACAAAACTATGGAGCACCAATCCTTCGATGCTTAGTCACAAGATTCCTACACCAAATGCAAAGACTATCATACCATACAATTTTCTTTTTTTGGTGATTTTGCTATCGGTATTTTTTTCTTCTTCATAGGATTTATATGCGATATAATGAAGGTAGCCATAGAGATACAATCGTCAGAGAAATCATAAGAGTCCGTATTCTAACCATATCTGTAAATATTGATTTTCAGGATTATATGATGTGATTCACTCTACTTGATGGGAGGCAGGACCTGCAGTTCCTGCACCTTGTCCTCGAAGTGGTCTTTCTCAAATTTTAGTCAATGCTTCTACAACAAGATTGAAATGTCCGGTATTTGAAAACTCTCTACTGATGATTTGTCTCTGTCCAAAATATGTGACAACAGCAAACAGCAGTATCAGAGGAATAAATCAACGCAGCGCATATTTCCAGTATTTCCTTGGAAACTGCATCAAAACCAGAATGATAGTTTGTATTACCCAAACTCACCAGGCAGCCCTAGAAAACGTAGACATGATAGCAAGTCCATACAATCCTCCTCGAGCAAATTTTTCTCGTGGAGATTTATTTTTGAAACATAAGACGAAGAATAATGGTCGCATTGCTATCAAGAAAAATCATCGACTGATAGGTCTTTCAAAGAGGAATTGATTGCGTACAAATCACTGGTCGTAACGTGTATAATATGCAGCTGGAGGTGCTATACCGACATCACCTTCATAATTATATTGATTGTATCCAGCAAATTTCAATAGGTTTGGCATGAGCCAAATAATCGCTCGCCAACAAAGACTTCCTATCAATAATGTCTTTATAATTCTGCTATATCGTTTGACGATATTAATCTCTCTTGCACCAAAAAATAAGATAGTTATGGTAAAAAATATAATAAAAATCAAAAATCCTATCATGCTATATCTGACGGACATGATCCAGGTTCCGATTGCGCTATCATTGATAAATATGGAGACCAAAAAACTTACAACAAGCGTTCCAAGAAACACCCAGATAAAATTTTTCAAGGGAAATGTTTCAAAAAAATCTTTACATGCTTCCCATGTTTTATTCTTCCAAAAATATCGCCCAAGAAATCCAATCAATCCGATGATGATAATTTCTTTCCACATCCAAATGAGCGTCCAAAATGATCAATCAAAACCTAGTTTGTAGGTGACAAATGTCTGGAAAAAAAACTGAAGCAAAAGTCAGATGAAAAATATTTTTGCTACAAGGGTAAGTGCTTTGATAACTTTATTCTGATCTTCCATGATACAATAACTAAACGACTAAAAGGAGCAAAGGAATAAAAGGACTAAAAGGGGCAAAGAAATAAAAGAACCTTTAAGTCCCTTGCACCTTTTTAGCCTTTTTGTCCTTTTGTTTTTTAGTTTATAAAAATTTTGTTTACTTGATAGAACAATATGATGATAGTGATTGCCGCGAGTAATCCTTGGATAAACCATGCTTTCATAACGATTGTTGTTTCGCTGATACCTTTATGTTCAAAGAGATGATGGAGCGGAGACATGACAAATAGTTTTCTTTTGAAATATTTTTTCCAAAAAATCTGAAGAAAACTTGTGCTCAGATCTATGATAAATAGCAAAAATAATATGATGAAAGGAACTATTATTCCTGTTCTCATGTTGAGAAAGTAGAGGAGTGAAGCTATAAGTCATCAGAGCGCAAATGCTCAACTATCACCCATAAATATCTTGGCAGGATTGATATTGTAAAACATAAATGCTACTAATATACCGATGATGATAGCTATCACGGTTGCCGCGATATAGGTCTGATTGAAAAACAATATTACGGCAAGGACAAATAATATTATAGTCATCAATCCGCCTGCAAGTCCATCGAGTCCATCAACGATATTTATGGCATTGACGATCGCGATAGTGGTAAAGAAGGTGATTATTGGGTAGAACAATCCGAGAGATACCTTGCCTGCGATCGGCCAAAAATTGATATAATCTATTCATAGTCTGCTATAAAACCATCGACTAATAAATGCTGAAAAAATTACCATACCAATCAATTTAGCTTTGGCACTAAGTCATTTAATGGCACCATATCACTTGATATTCAAAAAATCATCTACGAGCCCTATAAGTCACATACTAAAGAAACCAAAGAGTAAGATATATGTTTCTTGTCTATTGAATAACGTATTATTGATGAGTCCATAGTCTTTCAAAATATACGAAAGTCCTATCATGAGCCCCATCACCAACAAAAAAATTCCGCCTCACATAGTAGGGGTTCATTGTTTATGTTCATGCATCTGAGTAAATATTTTTGATTCTTCTCACGTTACTGCTACTTCGCGGATAGTTTTACCGAGCTTATATTTTTTCAAGAGGGAAATATATATCGGATAGAGTATCCATGAAATGAAAAATGCAATCAAAGCAAACATGATAATATTATTTAATTTCACCAACATACGGTATGTTCAATAACAACATAAAAATATCACTTGGGGCGGTTAAGTGTAGTCAAGTGCATACGGTTTTTCAAGTATAAATGATGATAAATATATTGTCAATTTGATTTTTGACAGATGAATAATAGTAAGTAAGTATTGAAAAGCATGAGAATATTTTTATACTCACTAAGAAAATTTTATCTACAAAATATATCATGCAGCACGAAGCAATAGTATATTCTCTAGATCCCAAAATCACCCTAGCACAAACATGCGAGCATATTGAATATGACAAAGAAATATATGCCAAACTTAAGGATTGGATTGGTGAAAAAAATATCTGAGCTATGCTAGCATCAGAGCTGGATTTTCATTACAAATGTTTATCCATCAGACCAAGAGTGCAGATACTTTATTATCTTGGAAATATTGCATTACTCAACAAAAAAATACTTGGAATTGTAGGTCCGAGAGCGATGTCTCTCTACGGTAAAAAAGTTTTGGAAACATTATTCACTTCTGCTGATCAGTATGATATGGTGACCATTTCGGGGATGGCAGAAGGTGTAGATCAGCTTTGTCATCAGCTCTCTCATGATCATGCCATCCCTACGATAGCTGTGCTTGGATGAGGTCTTGGCCGGTATCTCAGAAGGCCAGAACAGGCGTTGATTGAAAACATTGTCGCTCATGGTGGTCTTGTAATTTCCGAATTCAAACTCTTTGAACAGCCTACAAACTATACATTTCCGCAAAGAAATCGCCTCATAGCAGGATTAGCTGATCTTCTTTTTTTGCCGGAAGCGGGAGAAAAATCCGGGAGTTTGATTACCGTAGATTTTGCGATAGCGATGAAAAAATCGGTCTATGCAACCCCCAATTCATTATTTGCACCTACGAGTTCGGGGATATTGCAGTATATAGAAACGGGCTCTGTGAAGCCGATTTTCGATCTCCAAAAATTTCTTACCAACCATTTCACTTCTCAAGACATTTCTTCCAGACCATTATTGACGGTAGATCTTACCGATCAAGAACAATGACTCTTGTCTGCACTTTCTCGCGATCAGTGAAGAGCGCTCCAAGAGCTAGTTCAGACTACATGACTGGATATTCAAGAGAGTATACAGATCCTTACTATGCTCGAAATCAAATGATTGGTGGGTCAGGACAGTCCCGGAAAATATATATTAGTTTAGTGACTAAACATTTATTGTAATAGTTAATCTCTTAATTTCATATTGAAATTCACCCTGCATTTCATATCTCTATATCATACAGAACCCTCGTTTTTACTATTTTTTTGGTATTCGATGTTTTCTAAGAAAAATACAAAAAAAGCATTCACGCTTATTGAAATGCTTATCGTTATCGTCATCATAGGTATCCTCATGGCTGCGCTTATACCAAGGCTTTCTAGTGCAAGAGGAAGAGCCAACGATGTCGCGCGCAAATCTCATCTCAGCCAAGTAGCAACTGCATTGATATCGTATCAGATAGATCATGGAAAATTTCCTGTATGTGATAATGATCCTTTAAAATGATGTATTTTGGATGATATTAAAGATGATTTGATAGGAGCAGGACTTTCTAGTATTCCTACAGATCCTGACACACAAAGAAAACTTGATGTAGGTATAGAAGGTGTTAGTACTACAGCATGACAATACGGATATATAACCATAGAAAAAAGAGGTATAGCAAATAATGGTTTTGTACTTATGGCAGCTACAGAAACAGCATGATGATCAAATTGGGTAGCTACTGATGGTGGTAGTGATTGAATAGAAACTATTTTACAATGAACTGATTTTGTAGATATTATTCAGTGTAAAGATATTACGATAGCTAATAGTTCAGAAAATACTGCAGGAGCCTGTAAATACGTAGAAAATGATGATGAACTCAGATATATTTACGTGTACTAAAAATACTTTTTCAATAAAAAAATATGCCCACAGTAATGTGGGTTTTTCTTTATTTTTTTTATACATTATTCCGTTATTGTTTTTTTTATGCCTCATTCCGGCGCCCCGGATTGCAGCCGGAATCTAGTTTGTTCAGTATGGATTCCGGCTGCAATTTCTTAACGCCGGAATGAGGTGATGAGGTAAGGACGCCGGAATGATGTGAGGAAAATTACATAATAATTACTTCAGGTTCGAGGTTTACGTCGAAGAGTTCTAGGACTTTTTTTTGTATTGATTGAGCGAATGCTCGTATCTCTGGACCGCTAGCACCACCATTGTTGACGATGATGAGCGCGTGATTTTCGTAGGTACCGACTGGTCATTCAGATCTTCATTTAAACCCTGCGAGTTCTATCAATTGTCCGGCAGACAATTTAAATCCAGCAGTAGGTACTTCATTTCATTTTAACTGTGGATATGTTATCAATAATTTTTCATACTGATGTTTTTCAACGATAGGATTTTTAAAAAAACTTCCCGCAGTTCCTATTTTCGTTCGATCGGGTAATTTATCTTCTCTGATACTAATGATGATGTCAGCTACTTCTTGAGCGGTAATATCATTGGGATCGATTCACTTTGCTCAAATACTATTTTGGATGTCATTGTATTGTATATTCGGAACGTAATCATCAGTTTGTTTCTCAAACATAAACGTTACCGCAGTGATGATTACTTTATCTTTCAATGCTTTTTTGAAAATACTTTCACGATAAGCAAATTCACATGCGCTATTGGTCCATATTTTTTTTTCTTTCGTTATCAAATCTATACCTTCTACTTCATAGATGATATCTTTTGCTTCTTTGCCATAAGCACCGATATTACCTACGGGAGCTGATCATACTTGTCCTGGGATCAATACCAGATTTTCTCCTCCAACATATCATTGCTCCAATGCTCGCATCATGATTTCATGTCGATTTTCTCCAGCACCTGCTTTGATATAGACGAGATTATTTTCTTCTTTTATTACATGTTTTCCCAACAAAGAAATTTTTATCACGAGCCCATGATAGTCCTTCGTGAAGAGAATATTCGCCCCTCCACCAAGAATCAAATGAGGTTGACTAGCAAAAACGTCCGTTGAAATCAGATCAAATATTTCTTGTTCATTTTTTATTTCTACAAAAAAATCTGCCTGTATATCGACAGCAAAGGTATTATATTTTTTTAACGAAATATTCTTTTGAATCTCTATCATCAAATATGGAAAAATTGAAAGATTGAAGGATTGAAAGATTAATTCCTATATTTTTCCATGTTTCCATGTTTCCATGTTTCAATCTTTCAATACATAGAGAATATCGTTTCATAAAAAATTATCAATGCTTTATTTTCTCGGAACTTTTCTCAATAATTGATTATATTCTTCAACAATATCATCTATTTCACAATATGTATCTATAAATAAACAAGAAAAATACGCTATTTTTTCTATCTGTAATTTTTGATCTTCCTGTGAATCAAGCATGTCTATTATTTTACAGAATGATGTATTTAGATTTCCGTGATATGCTTCCAAAATATTTAAATCTCATAATATATTTTGTATTTTTTCATTGATATCTATTTGGGTGATGCGTCATTGTGTGATATATTTTTTTATATTCGCCAAATGTGTTTTTTCTTGAGTATATGTCTCTTCGATACTATTCATAAGTACTGCTGCTTTATTATGCAAAGTATCGAGCGCATTCATGTAGGTTATATGTATTTCAAGATTTTTCATGATAGCATCCACAGTAGACAGTTCTGTTTCTTTTTGTCTAGATGTAAAACTCTCAGGATCCATCTTCATATCCTTGAGAATGTCATTAATTTTCTTGGGTTCGTTGTATCTGTCTTTTTCGTTCATACCAAAAATCAGTCTATAAAACTGAAAATATCATAACTATTTAATATATTAAGTCAAGACTCAGATACATTCAATATGATGGGTCTGGGGAAACATGTCAACGGGCTGGATCTCTTTGATACTAAAGCCTCATTGGATAAGCAATTCAATATCTCTGACCATAGTGACTGGGTTACAAGAGATATATAATAACTTAAAGTCTGATTCTTTTTTCAGATCGCAGATCATCTGGACAACGTTTTTGTGTAATCCATCTCTTGGCGGATCGATGATGACAAGTCCAAGATTATTCAGTTTGTTTTTTATCTCTGGGTTTTGGGTAAATGCTTTTTCAGCAGGATTAGCCAAAAAGACCACCTCATCTTCTATTCCATTAATCTTTGCGTTATACCATGCATCCGTAATTGCTTCCTCTACGATTTCTATTCAGACGAGTTTATTGCCTTTACCAGACTTCAAAAAGCTTATTCCGATCGTTCCTGTTCCACAATATAAATCTAATATCGTTCACTCTATATGTCCGACCATACGCATAGCTTGGCCAAAAAGCTGTTGTGCTCAAAGGGTATTTGTTTGAAAAAAAGAGAATGGAGAAACTCTAAAAGAAACAGGGGATATATTTGCTTCTTCATTAGTAAATCCCCCTTCGTTTCACCCTTTATCCAGGGGGTCTCCAGTCTTAAATATAAGCTTTTCATAGATGAAACCATCTCACCAAAACGTTTTAGTTTCACAATCTTTGGATCTGATGATATCAGCTACTCCATTATTATACGTAATGACTAAGGTTGTTACCTTTTCTTTCAAAAATGCGTCATTGTTTAAGGTTTCAAGAAGTGTATCCCATTTGTCCGTGTTTTTTTCTTTGAGATTATCATTGGAAACGGAGAGATTGACGAGAAATTGGTCAGTATTTGTTCATTCTCTGATGACCAAATGTCTGAAAAATCCTTGATGGGTCATCTGGTCGTATGCAGGGAGTCATGAATTTTTACAGAGTCATTTTATATACTGAAATATTGCATTCGCTTCATCAGAAATAAGTGCACAATTGTCGATATCGATTATCTTACTAAATTCTCCTTGCTTATGAAAACCAACGCTTCGATCAGACAAAATAACATTGTTACAAGTTACAGGTTGCAGGTTTCAGGTTACCTGCTCTTTAGTTATATATTTCCCGAAACTAAATTCGATTTTATTTCTATATTTTTTCTCTTCAGGAGATCCGATAATTGATAAGATTTGAAGTTCTGGTAACTTTCTTTTGATTTTCGTAAACGCATCATTGACGATATCTTCTTTCAATTTTAACTGATTTCCATAGCTCAACATCTGCCATTTACAACCACCACAGCCAATTTTCCACGGCTGTTTGTTTTCTTTATTTGATGAAAGTAACGAAAAAAAATGAGGACAGAAAATTTTTCCATCCACGATTTTTGGATCGAGTTCATGTACATGGGTGATATGTGCTTCTATGTAGTCTTTTCTTTGTTTAACGATTCTCAAATCTACGATACTTCCAGGCAAGGCACCTCATTTGATCAATATTCTTTTGCCATCACTCATTCTTGCAAGTCCTATTCATCCATATCATATCTTATCTATTTTGATTCTACTAAGTACTTTAGCCATAAGAAAATACGTAAATAACTAAAGCCCTAATTTACTTCTCAATTCTGCTTGAATATCTTCGATAGTTCCATCAGCATTCACCGTAATCACTTTTCATAAACTTTCGAAATGCTTGATAGCAGGCAAAGTTTCTTCCATAAACGCATTGATTCTTGTATTCATTGCTTCCGCATTATCATCTACACGACCTTCAATTTCCGCTCTTTTCATCATTCTTTCGATAGCTTTCTCTTTGGATAATTCAAAATGAACGATAACAAAATCTCTGCCATATTTTTGCATTTCTTGTTCCATAAATTCTGCTTGTATTATTGATCTAGGAAATCCATCTACCATGAGTCCTACTTTTTTTTCTGTAACTATCTGAAGTGCGATATCATATCGTCCATGACTGACAAAATGTGGAACTAACCCTCCACTATTTACGATATTTTTACAATAGTTTCCTATGATATTATCATTGGACATAATACCTCTAAACAACTGTCCCATCTCCAAATAGTCGTATTGACCAGGAAGTGATTTAAACAATAATTTTCCTTGTGTTCCCTTTCCACATCCTTGGATGCCGAGAAAAAATAAATCTTTATTCATACGTTTAATATAATAAAAAAAATAAAAAAATTCTGAATTATTTCACATATATCATACTAACAATATCTCTCCGCTTTTCAACGAATTTACACTAATTCACCATCACTCCCGGGAGCAAAATTTAGATATTCTAGTTATAAAGCCATTTTGGTGACTATTACTCCCGGGCCTGCCTACCGCAGGCAGGAGCAAAATAAAAAAAATACCGTAGAAAACTACGGTATATATTGTTTACGATTTAATTAATTCAACTAATTTTTCTATAGTCGCCCATTTGGTATCATGACTAAAGAAACGCACATTAGGAGATGGTCTCCATCCTATTTTTATTATTTCTTCAATGAAAGTATAATGTTGTATATGAAAATCTACAACAATAGTTGGTATTTTTTTATCAGTTAATTTTTGTTTCCAAAAGCAATACCCAGCAAAAATCAATGGATGTAGACCTTCAGGGTCTATATTGTCATATCTAGCAATACAGAATGGATATATTACGACTTTATCAACTCCTGATTCGACTATTTTCTGTGCTTCAATCAAAGAAGAAACCTTATGACATTCATAAGCATCCCCCAATAATTCAATTTCATTATTGAAAGCCCATCCAATAGTATCGGTAGATGCAATGAAGAGTATTTTTTTCTTTTCCATATATTTTTAGTTTTTATTTTAATGGATAAGGCTAAAAGGACAGAAAAGTGTGCTGGGTATATTAAAAAATAGCTTTATTTAAGCCAAAAAAACAGTATCGTGTGGTTTTTAGATGTTTATTAACTTCTTATGACCAAAAAAATGTCCCAAATGT
>Ga0247841_10003425_pt1 | contig 29467 bp, 33 predicted proteins | sample LaCruzMarch2015__2_FD_192410 | JGI IMG/M metagenome (GOLD analysis project Ga0247841, IMG submission 192410) | Freshwater microbial communities from meromictic Lake La Cruz, Castile-La Mancha, Spain - LaCruzMarch2015_18m | ecosystem: Environmental > Aquatic > Freshwater > Lake | place: Spain... | reverse complement strand
TCTGTTGGATTTAAAATAAAAATCAAAATTTTAGACAATGATGTTACCAACTTTAATGTTACCGATCTTTTATCCAATGGATTTGTCTATCATCCCGGTTCCTATAGTGTTTTCAACATTACTAAAAACGAAACTGTCGGTATTACCGAACCACAATATCACTCTCCTGGAGTCTGGAATTTAGGTGATCTCAAAGCCGGAGATGAACTAGAGTTAAGTTATTTGGCTGATATTAGTTCTGATCAACAGCCTGGTAAATACACTGATTTAGCTTATGCCTATGGTCAGGCTGCTTACGACAGTACCACCAATGTTATCGCCCAATCTCAACCAACAGGTTATATTAACGAAAACTTTGTCGGTACCGACGTTCTCATTAATAAAAGCACTCAGAACACTGTTTCCGCCGGTGTGGAAAAACAAGAAACCACAACCGGTGAAGTTCTCGGTGTTTCCACTCAATTACCTTCCACAGGCTCTTCAACCGCCTGGTTATTAGTTAGCACTTTTATGTCTCTACTTGGTCTGGCTTTTCTTAAAAAATCTAAAAAAACTTTAGCCATATTATTATTCGCTGCTTTTTATCTATTCCCAAATAATGCTCAAGCCATCAGTAATTTATCTCTCCGGGTCGAACAACCCAAAACACCGACAAATCTTAGTGATGTTAATTTAAATTTTGTTGCTCTTGATATTTTAAATCGACCTGTCACTGTCCGTTGTTATAAAAAATATTCCACCGATGCCGCTTTTACTCAGTTTGGTTCCGATATTAATCTAGATAATGGTGGTAATGCCAACCATTGTTCTCTTTCTTCTATTTTAATTACGGAGGGTAATTATCAATTCAAGGTTGTTGCTCTTGCTGGTACTGATGCTCCCGAAGTTATTATTCCTCTCGACTATAAAACCTCCGGCCCTGGTACTCCTAATAGCTACAGTAAAGACCATCCCAACAATTGTGATTATAAAATCCATTTTAAAACTGCCGATGATGGCGGAAAAACAGTCAAAGTAGAATTATATCGCGCCGATATTACTTCCTTCCTTCTTGACTCCGGTTCTGTAGTTGCTAGTATTACTATCGGCTCCAACCAAGAATACGACATTACTAACAGTGTCCCTGATTGTTCCAAAAATTATTATTATGTTCTCCGCGCCTTCGATAGCGCTGGTAATGGTTCCGGTACTATCGGCGATAGTGTTACTGTCACTACCACTAACACCACCAGTACTTCTAACACCACCAGTACTTCTAACACCACTGTCGGCACTACTACCACTACTAGTGGCGCCATTCCGGTTATTAACGTCACTCTCGCTCCGGAAACTACTATTACTAGTACTCCCACTAGCACTACCGAGGAAGGAAGCGTCTTAGGTGCTCAAAATTTGACTCCCACTTTTCTAGCTAAAAACTGGAAACTATTAACCCTATTTTTAGTCATCATTGCTAGTATTGTTTATGTCATCTTCAGAAAGAAAAGAAACCGTTAATTTAGTTTTTAGAATTTTAGGTTTTATTTTCCTAATTGCCGGAGTCTTAATTTTTTTGAAAATATATTCTCCTGTAGTCTCAGCTGAAGTTGTTTATCAAACTTCTAAAATAATTCCTAAAAAAAATGAAATTATTCCTTTAAATACTGATTTCTCTATTGTCATTCCCAAAATTAACGTCAACACTAAAGTCGTTAAAAATGTCGACCCCTTCGATTCTTCTATATATCAAAAAGCTCTGACTCAGGGTGTAGCCCATGCCAAAGGTTCGGGTTTACCTGGCTTTCCTGGTAATGTTTTTATCTTTGCTCATTCTGCCAGCAATTGGTATCAGGCTAATCAATACAATGCCGTCTTTTACTTAACCAATAAATTAGAATCCGGTGATCAAATCATTATTTATTACGAGAATAGTAAATATGTTTATACTGTTACTGAAAAAAAAATCGTCGCCGGTACCGACATTAATTACCTGTCTAATAATAATCTAAATACTAAAACACTTACCTTGATGACCTGTTGGCCTCCGGGCACTACCCTCAATCGATTGGTAGTCATGGCTTCTTTGTAGTAAAATTAACTCATCAAATGAAATTAAGGATTCTGTCTTTAATTTTTGCCTTTTTTATCTTTCCCTTATTAGCTACTCCGGTCTCTGCTTACCAACAAAGTGAATCAGTCTGCTATTCCCAATGTGCGGCTTATAAATTCGGCTGGAAAGGTGATTTTTGTTGGGATTTATTTCAAAGTCAATGTTCGGTTGGTGGTAAAGACATGGTTAACAACATGATTAGTTTGGTCAAGGATACGGCACAGGCTATGGCCACCGGAAAATTAATGACCATCGTTGATGTTTCTGCTGTCTTCAAAGGTTGGTTTATGTGTAAACCCCTGATTGAAGAATGTATTGTTCCTCAACTTAACGCTTGCGAAAGTACTTGTAAAAATGTCAGTCAGACCTATTATGCCCCCAACCTCTCCGTCGGCACTGCTTATACCAACGAAACTACCCCTAGTGTTTTTTATTCCGAAGAGCGTCACGAACTGATTTTTGAAGTCGTTAATGATGGACCGGGCTATGCTTGGGATATTGACGTCACCGCCTCTTGGGGCCATACGCCAAATCGGGATAAAATTGTCAGTGGTGGCGGCACTTTATTTACCGAAAAAATTCCGGAATTGTTGTTTCTTGGCGCCAGAATTGGTAGCCCAAAAGAACCAATGGATGCAGTGACTGATTTTTTAATTGACGAAAGTAATATATCCGGTTTTTTGAGTAAGTATAAATCTGATGCGAATAATCATTATGTTCCCCCTATCTGGTTTAAATCAATTCCTTTTACCGCTCCGGAAGGTGAATTTACCCAAGTAACTTTTAAAGTTGATCCTAATAATTTAATTCCGGAAAGCGGTGAAAATGATAATACTTTTATTTACGAAATTAATAAACTTCCGACCCCTTTTTCTCTCACGGTTGAAAATTTAGCAATAAGACGTAACAACCCCATAAGTTTAACCGAATATATGGTTAACTTTGAACTAAAAAACAGCGGCGAGGATAGTGGCAACGCGAATATAAAGTGGTACGAGGGAAATTATGAATCCGGGAAAAGTCCCATTTATCAACAAAGCAAAATTATTTCAGGCCTTAATCAAGTTTCTTTTGATCATATTATTAATGTTGATGTGGCGACGAAAGGTGGTGATTCCTGTAATCATTCCCAAAAATATACATTGGTTGTTTTTGATGATGAAGGTTTTATTAAAACCAAACATGAGTTTTATATTCCGCTTTATGCTGGCTCAATTACCGGCCGGGTGGAAGATATATTTGGGAAAAATATTGTTGGCGCGACGGTTACGGCCAGCACCGGTCAAACTTCAATTGTTGATGAATATGGTTTTTATCATATAAATGGAATTTCGATTCTCGGTAAAGTTAGTTTGAGCGTTACTCACCCCGATTTTAGCGGTACAGATTCAAAAGAAGTCGAAATAAAATATATCGAGAATAAAGATAAATGCCGTGTTGACGGCTTGACCGTTAATGGGGTTAATTTTGTTTTAAAAGATCAAGACGTCATTTTCACCGTTACTCTTAAGGATACTTCCGGCAATCCGGTCAATGGACATGTTTTAGCGACCAATAAGATTTCCGATAATGCCGAAATAAACAAAAATAATTTTCGATTGGAAAAGGAGATAAATGGGACAGGGGAATTGGGCGCCTTACAACCCGGCGAATATATGTTTACAATTTCTGCTGGTAATTATAAAACGATGGCCCAAACTGTTTTGGCGGTTCCCAGCAACCAAAATCTGGAATTTATTTTGGAACCAATATTGGGCCGAAGTAACGACGGTACGATGGTGATTCAAGCACCGCAACTTTTATGGCAATGGGATCGGGGAGTCGAAATATTATCCCAAGTTGCCGCTACCAAAGACGGTAAACGGGTATTTTTATATACCAGCCAAAACAAAGACAATACCGGCAAAATCTATTTTTTGGATGCGATTACTGGCAATCAAATAAAAAAAGTTAATACTCCGGCCACAGGCGGTAATTCAAAAGCTTGTTTAAGCACTTCTTACGACGGAAATACAACGGCCCTTCTTGTTCGCAATGGAGTCGCCAAAGACGTTAAAAGTTCCCTTCTTCTTTTTAATAATCAAGGTAGTGAATTTGCCAAAACTGATTATATATGCAAAACTTCCGGTTGTTCTGTAAGTGAATGTTCTGTTTCTCCCGATGGTTTTTATATTTACCCGGGTTTTTTGATTAACAAAAGTTTATATGAATATTCTCGCTTGGAAATTGAAGGTATTGGCGGATATTCGCATATGAGTTACTCTAGTCTTGGGCCGTTATATTTTCTCCACGGGAACGGTCTAATTGCCGGTTGTGAAGAACATCAAGGCAGCGACCAATGCGCCCAATATTTGAATCATGCCGAAATAACCAGGTTTAGCGGTCTTGAAGGTTCTATCCGGGTTGTTGATTCCAGTTTTAATGATCAACGGGCTATCTTTACGGGTTATGACAAATTATTTCTATACGGTGCCGGTAATAAAGTTTTTGAAAAAGATGTCAATGCTAGCGGTCAAGAACCATCAGCCTCAATCTCCATGGGTGGTCAATATATTATTTATTCTCACAATGAGGCAGGTGTCCATAATGTTGATTTTAAAATCGTAAACGCCGATGATGTTGATAAAACGCCAAACTACAATAAAGACGTGAACGAAAACGTCATTTTTGTCCATGCTAATGACAAGGGATTATTTTATTTAGTAGAAAAAGGGAAAACTTTAAAGTATTACCAAGTTGGGAAATATACTACTGAATATAATTCAGGAACACAACCAACTTCTGCGCCCCCATTAAGGACAACCAATCTATCGATCCATATAAATGGGAAATTTTCTCCGGCTGGTGAAATAATGTATTCTGAATTGCAACCCGGGTATATGTATCGGGCTGACCAATCATTGACTCTTAATATTTTTGGAAATGGAAGCAGTTTACATATCTTAGAAGGTACGATTTTTTCGCTTGACGGAGGCAGAAACCCAATTTTACTAAAAGGTCAAATTACGGCTGATTTTAATTCCCCGACAACTATATATGCAATTAAATTTGACCGATTTGATTTGGCACTTTTCCGAACCAAACTTAATCAATTCTGGCGGATTCGCACGCTACCAGAAAGCGAATATTTTGTTGTAAAAAACATTCATACTAAATTTACCGTTAAAAATGGCCCTAATAATTTTAACGTCGCCGTTGAGAGTGGAACAATTAATGTTTTGGCTAATAAAACAGAAAAAGTTATTAATTCCGGCAAACAAATTTCCATCGATGCTTCCAATAAAGTTAAAGAGTCATTTTACCTTAGTTCCAAAATCTCTACTATCATTATCGGAGTTTTGGTTTTTATATTAAGTATCGTTCTGTTTATTTACCGAAAAACTAAAATTGGGGGCGGAATAATTAAGTTGTTAATAATAATTGGACAAGTATTATTAAAAATAACTAAAACCATAGCGATTTGGATTTGGAAGATAATCAAGAAAATAAGAAACTTATTTTCTTTTTTCTTGATATTCATTCTCTCTTTCAAAAAAAATCATAAAAAGCTATACTAATTTGTGGCCAAATGGATTTCTTTACTCTTCATCCCTCAGGAAAAAAATAATCATCGGGCTCTTTTACTCCAACCATCCTTTTTAGGTATTTTTATTGCCCTTTATTTACTCAACCAATCGTTAGTTCAATCTTTAACTATTCTAAAACCCGGTATTTTGGGTTATTCCTCAGAAATTACTGTTCAAAAAGTTTTATCTCAAACCAATGAACAACGACAAAAATCGGGCCTCTCACTTTTACAATACAACGACACTCTCTCTCAATCGGCTATTGCCAAAGCTCAGGATATGTTCACCAATAGTTATTGGGCCCATAATTCTCCTCAAGGTAAAGCTCCTTGGGATTTTTTTAAGTCGGTTGGTTATCAATATTCTATTGCCGGAGAAAATTTAGCCAAAGATTTTTATGATACTGATGGTCTTATTACGGCTTGGATGAATTCTCCCACTCATCGGGACAATATATTAAATGTTAAATACCAAGAAATTGGTATTGCTGTTGTTAATGGCGTTTTAAACGGTATTAAAACCACCTTAGTGGTTCAACACTTTGCTACTCCTCTCAACGCCCAGATAGCCGTCAAAAAACAAAACACTACTTCAGTTCCGAATCTGGCCACTTCACCGGAGCTATCGATGTCTACCCAATCCTTGGGCACTAGTGCTATTTCTGCTCCCACTATCAGTCCGATTTTAATCAGTAAAATTATTGGTACTATTATTTTTGTTCTAATTATCAGTGTTTTAATCATCGATTCTTACATCACTCTAAAAAACAATACTCCGCGTTTAACCGGTTCTTCAGCTAGCCACATTGGCTTTCTTTTAATTATTTTAATGTTATTAATTTTTGGTCGGCAGGGGACTATCTTTTAACTATGATCATTTTCAATGAAATCAAAAAACATCCTTTAAACTACCTGTTTTTAGGCATTATCCTTATTATCACTACAGTTTTATTTTTCCATTTTCGTCAAAATTTTGACACTCACAATGAACGTCGGGTTGTTTATGTCACCGCTGCCCTCTATTTATTTTGGAGCCTTTATCACCATTATCGTCGCGGTGACCTTCAATTTTCCATAATCCTTGAATATGCTCTTCTAGCCTTATTTGCTGTTATTATTGCAATGACTACCTTAATTTAACTTGTTTCTCTTGCCATTCTTTTATTTTTTTTGGATCTCCGGATAACAAAACCTCTGGCACTTTTTGGCCATTATATTCTACTGGTCTGGTGTATTGGGGAAATTCTATAAGCCTTTCAGGTCCGGAGAAACTTTCAATTTGACTCGATTCATCCTTACCCAATACCCCCGGCAATAATCTGGTCACCGCATCTGTGATAATCATGGCTGGAATCTCCCCACCGGTCAGTACATAATCACCAATTGAAATTTCTTCATCAACTAAATTTGACACTCTTTCGTCAAAACCTTCATAATGACCGCAAATTATCACAATATTTTCTTCTTTTGCCAACCTTTTGGCATCTTTTTGTTCAAACCTTCTCCCTCTGGCGCTAGTCAATATTATTTTAGACTTTTGATTTTTAGATTTTAAACTTTTTATCGCCTTGTCTACCACATCCACCCTTATCAACATCCCCACGTCTCCCCCATATGGCCGATCATCTACTGCTCCATACGTGTTCCAGGCCCATTGCCGCATTTGGTGGTATTTAATTTCTACTAACCCCTTCTCTTGGGCTCGTTTAATAATACTGTTATCAAACACACCCTTAAACATTTCGGGAAATAAGGTAATAATGTCAAATTTCATTATCTATTTTAACATTATGCTAAGATAAATCTATGTCAACCCCAAAAAGTTCTCAGGAAACTGCTGTCATTGTCATCCCTACTTACAACGAGGCCGACAATATCGGCCAAATGATTGAATATTTAAATACTAAAACTTTTCCTTCTTTACCCGAAAAATGGGACATGAGAATACTGGTTGTCGACGGTAATTCTCCCGATGGTACTGGTAAAGTCGTTGAAAGTCAGTCCAAAAAATACCCCAACACCTATCTTTATACCGAAACTAGCAAAGACGGCATTGGTGCTGCTTATCTCAAAGGTTTTAAGTATGCCATGGAACAATTAAAAGCCGATTATATTTTTGAATTTGACGGTGATTTTCAGCATCCCCCGGAGACTATTCCTAGCATGCTAGAAGCGATGGATCAGGGCTTCGACTATGTTATTGGCTCCCGTAAGATTGAGGGCGGTAGTAACCCCAAGGGCTGGGGTTTTAAGAGGGTTTTCTTTTCCGAATTTGGCGGCTTCACGGCCCGTTTTATTATGTTTTTCCCTTTCAAAAACTTTTTTAAGGTCACTGATCCTACCACTGGTCTTAAGGTCACTCGGGTCAAAGGGTTTGTAGACCACCTGAATCTTGATTATAAAAACCACCTCTTAACTAAAAGTTTTGGTTATAAACTCCAACTTCTTTTTGAAACCTTAAAAATGGGTGCCAAATTTAAAGAAGTTCCTCTTGAATTTCACGTCCGTAATGCCGGTGAATCTAAAATTGAGTCTAAAACTGCCAAAGATATTCTTATTGTGGCCATTAAACTCCGTTGGTTTGATGAGTTTACTCAAAAATTTCTAAAATTTGGTATTGTCGGTGGTTTTGGTTTTGTTATTAACACTGTCGGTGCCAAAATCTTTAAAGGTCTTTTGATTCAACCAGGGTCAAATATTAGTTATCTCAATGGTCTTTGTAACGCTCTAGCCGCCGAGATTGCCATCATTTCCAATTTTACTTGGAATAATATTTGGACTTTTTCCAATGAAAAAATCACTAATTTTAGCCATCTTTTATCCAAATTTTTTACCTTTAATCTTTCCTCAGTAGTGACTGGCATTATTATTCCTTCAGTGGTCATCGGTATTCTCACTTCAATCTTTGGTGACTATCTTTTTCTTTATCAGGTTATAGCTATTTTTGGCCTAACCATTCCTCTAAATTGGTTTGTTTACAATAAATTTATTTGGAAAAAAACCAAATAGTGTTATAAATTAACTTAATTATGAAAGGTATCATTTTAGCTGGTGGCCGGGCCACTCGTCTCCGTCCTCTAACCTTGGTTACTAGTAAGCAACTTTTGCCGATTTATAACAAGCCCATGATTTACTACCCTTTACAGACTCTAATTGATGCCGGTATCAAGGATATTTTAATAATTATTGCCCCGGATTATTCCGGACAGTTTCTAAATCTTTTAGGTGATGGTTCCGAATTTGGAGTCCATTTTAGTTATATTGTCCAAAAAGAACCCCATGGCTTGGCCGAGGCTTTTATTTTAGGTGCTGATTTTATTGATGGCGACAATGTCACTATGATTTTAGGTGACAACATTTTTGTTGATCAAGATTTTTCCGAAAATATTAAATCTTTTATAAAAGGCGGCATGATTTTTGCCAAAGAAGTCCCGGATCCGGAACGTTACGGGGTGGTAGAATTTGGTCCCAATAAAGAAGTCCTAAGTATCGAGGAAAAACCTGTTAATCCTAAAAGTAACTATGCTATCGTTGGTCTTTACACTTTCGACTCCCGAGTCTGTCAAGCTGCTAAGGATTTAACTCCTTCAGCCAGGGGCGAATTGGAAATTACCGATCTCCATCGCTATTACCAAAATCAAGGTGAGCTAAAAGTAAATACCTTTACCGGTATTTGGGAAGATGCCGGTACTTTTGACTCCTTACTTCGGGTGAGTAACGAAGTTGCTCAAAGATCCCAGTTGACTGAAGACAAAAAGTAAGCTTAAATATAATTATGAATACTAAAACCTCAGGCGATTGGAAAAAAATGTTAGCTGATTTTATTAACACTCTTGACCTTTATTTTGGTAAAAAAGCTCCGACTATGCCCGAGAATATCAAGGAACTAATTGTCAAATATAGTCCTTATCTTAGTATTATCATGTTAGTCTTGACCCTTCCGGCAATTTTATTTGCTTTTGGTATTACTGGTCTGATTATGCCCTTTGCTTATGCCAATAGTTTTCGTACTGGTTTTTCCTTCTCATTTTCCGCTTTGATTTCTTTGGTAGCTATGGCTTTAGAGATTGCCGCTATTCCCGGTCTTTTCAAAAGAACCAAAAAATCCTGGGAATACCTGTTCTATGCTTCTTTAGTTGGTTTATTGAGTTCTCTTTTAAGTCTAAATCTTTCCTCTCTAATTATTGGTGGAGTCATTTCTTTTTATATTCTCTTCCAAGTCCGTTCTTATTACAAAAACTAAAGTTCCAGTAGGCTTAAGTTATTAATCGAACCACTTTGTAACCAATTATTGCCGTGGATTATTAACAGTTTTTGTCCTCTCTTAATTAATTTTTCATTTATTAATTCTCCAAAAATTTTATTCTCACTACTGTAATTTCCTTTTTCAAATTTCTTAAAATAGGGGATTACTCCAAAAGAAAATGCCAACAAACTAGCGGTTTTTTCCTCATCAGTTACGGCAATAATATTTTGTTTTAATCGGTAGTTGTTTAATTTTCTAGCCGAATTACCTGATTTGGTAAACACGATTACCCCATCACTTTGAATGGCTACTTTTGCCGCTGCCTCAATTAAATTATCGGCAAAATTAACATTTTTACTCAAAACACTTTTTATTATTCCGTTTTCTTCACTAAATTTAATAATTTTAGCCATAGTTTTTACTGCTGCTTCCGGATATTTACCAATCGCCGTTTCCTCTGACAACATGACTGCATCAGCTCCGTCAAAAACCGCATGAGCCACGTCTGAGGCCTCCGCTCTAGTCGGTAATTCGTTATAGGTCATCGACAACAACATTTCCGTGGCCACTATCACTGCTTTGTTTTGTCTTCTCGATTCATCAATAATTTTTTGCTGTAAAAAGGCCAGTTCTTCAATTGGGGTGTTTCGCCCCAGGTCACCTCGGGCCACCATTATGCCATCGGCTTCAGTCACAATTTGCTCTAAATCTTTTACCGCTGACATATTTTCAATCTTGGCAATAATTGTTTTTTCTTGCCCCTTTCTTTTTAACCTTTCTCTTAATTTCTTAATCTCTTGGGCACTTTTCACATAAGATAAAGCCAATACATCGGCACTTTCAATTATTTCAAAGTCACTTCTGGGTAAATCCAGTAATACCGGAATTTTATTTCTTCCTAATTCATGAATTATTTCAATTCTTTTCTCATGCCACTTTCTCTCGCCATATTTCATATTTAATCTAAAAACATCTACTCCTGCCTCAATCAAGGTTTTAATTGCATTTTCCGATTCACTGGCCGGACCAATAGTGGCCACTATTTTTGTTTTCCGAGTCAACATAAGTCTTCCATATTAAATTAATACTCTAATAATACCTGAATTTAGTTTAATTATTTTTTCTAAAGTCTAAGTAAGTATGTGCTCCCAGATTTTTTTCATTTTTTTGCTGTAGTCTAATCAAATACAACGATAAATCACGGTGTAAAATTGACATCATCGTTTCCCATACCCCCTCGCCCTTTAGTTCTTTTGGTCTAATACTCAAAACAGCTTCAAGACTTTCTATGCCCATTAATTTATAAGCATTATCAATGATTCCACTTTTGATTTTCGATATTCCGGCATCGTATAAAATATCCCTAATTTTTGTTGAGGCCACACAAGGGTAGTAAAACCATACCTCCATTTCTTTTCCTTCGATTACCAATTTCCTCTTTGCCGCTTCCACCAAACCATCTTTTTTTAATTTTAATAAAATATGTCTGAATTTCCTTTTATCATTTTCTGAATTATTAGGATATTTATTTTTATTAATCATGTTCATTACATGATGCCAGCCTTTTTCAGTCAACCCGCCTCCCAACAATAGCTGATCAAGGACCTCCTTTTCCTCTTCTTTTAACCCATCTTTAAGAGTTAAGTTTGGTAGTTCTTTGATCTCAGTTTTTGGATTGGCAATTATTTTCCAACCTTTTTCTAAATGGACCTGGTAATTATTTATATCTTCACTTTTCCCAAGTGTTTGGCCAATAGCCGCAATTAATCCTGATAGACCATTTCTACTGCCATTCTCTTTTCTGTTATTTATATATTTTTCTCTCGATTTCGAGACTCTTTCCTTTCGGTTTCCGTCTATGTTTTCCGGAGCGAAATTTAAATGGGGTGATGACAGTATTGACAATACTTCTTTTCTGGTCAGATGTCGGTTTAGAAACAAAGCATCTAGTCCCAAATCTTGCAACATTATTATTGCCAAAAACGGATCAGTCTGAGCGATTAAAAACCATTCTTGATAAATCATCTCCTTTTGGTAGGGGCTTTGGGCTTCATATATTTTATTTCCCAGATTATTATCGCCAAAAAACAATTCTCTTAAAGTGAAGATATCTTCAACTTGAAGTAAAGGATATATATTTGACAATTCAAAAAAATGTCTCTTTGGATTATTATCCGACGTATAGTGCATTCCTTTTTTGCGCAATTCTCTCAACACCACCTCAAAAAATGTCACCGGATCTCTCTCACTCCTTCGAAGGTTCATCTCACTAGCCTCTTCTGCTTTTGGTATTTTCCCGGAATTAAGATAAATTTGTACCTTATTATCGACAATTTCAATTTTCCCTCGACAATTATCATGAATACTACCAACATATTGTCGACGATTTTGGACTGCCTCATCACTGGTCTCGGGTAATGCAGTTATATCGACATGAAATAATGGATTATTATCCAATCCTTTAAGTTGTAGTTGAACTCTATCAAAGAGACTATTTTTGTAAACTGGTCCCCAGTAAACATCAAGATTTATATTCTCGGAAATTTTAGTCTCAAAAATCTTTCCCCCGGATTCTGTTTCATTAATTTTGGCATTATCGCCATCACTTTTATAAAAATTATCGAAAAAATCTTTAAGATTTTTTCTTTCAGAAAGATAAAAATCAAAATCTGGATCGCCCTTTCCTAATCTTTTTATTGCTGTCATAACTGTCATCGCCCTCTCTCCGTTCAGTTCAACCCCTTCCATTTTTTGAGCCATTTTCTTCATTTCTTTCTTAGTCTTCCAATATTCTTGTTCCGTCATTAAATCACTTAAAATTTCCATAGCGCTACCACCCATTTGAACTATATTTCCTTCACTAAAAGCATTTATAGTAGTTTTTAATAATTTAGGAATAGATTTTTCTCTTAATTCCTGTCCGATTTCTCTAGATACAAATTCACCATTAGTCAGATATGTATCTAAACATAAACCAACCACCTGGTTTAAATCAAACAATTGCCTTTTTGTATTTTCTGGATTATTTACTTTTTCACATTCTAAATTCATAACCCACCCCCCTAACTGATCTAATAACTGTTGGTATCAATCTCAAAGACACTAATCTATCTCTTAACCTTTTTACCGCCTGATCAATTGCCCATTGTGAATATCGATTTTCCGTATCACTTGGCCACAGAATACCGGCAATTTCATCCCTGGAAATTGGTAAATTTGGTTTTTTAATGAAAAATTTTAACAGTGAATATTCTGTCGCTGATAAAATTCCGGACAGTGATATTCCCTTCAAAGTAATTTCATCATTATTTAACTGAAATACATTTGTTTCCACATTTTTTTCCGTTACCAAGTCTGTTAGTCCTGGAATACTCGTCAAATTATCGTCACCAATTAATCTGATATCTCGTAAGTGTTTTAATTTTTCGGAATTTTCGAAACTTTTTAAATGAGGACAAGCACTGATAATATCTTTTTCTTCTTTTGACAACGACCTAACAATTGAATTGAAGCGTGATTTAAAAGTAGGTGACTCGGTTGACCATGAGCCATTTTCTCTAAATGTACGGCAAGCTTCTTTCGCTAACCAAAAAAATCCCCCGGAATTATGAACAATTGATTTTCTAATTGGTTGAGGCATCTTCATTTCCCATTTGCGACACAAATAATCAATAAATTTCATCACTACTTCATCTCTATATAGAGGATAGTAAATAATATTTTGGAACACCAAGTTATATCGATTAAAATCTGAAATATTTTCAAAAATATTTGATTCAAAAGCAGAGAGAACTCTGATGTTTTTTTGCTCCAGAATTACATCTTGTAACATTTCTAAAAATTGTTCATTTTCTACCTTTAACAATATTTCGCCATCGGAAATTATCAAGACTACCGTTTCATTCCTACCTTTTAACGATTCCTTTAGACTTTCCTTTTGAAAATTTTTTGGCAATTGTTGGTTAATATAGTTTTTCAATTCCCCAACTTCATCAATCGGCTGTAAAGATAGATTAATGATTACCGGAACAATGATTTTATTATCAAGCGAATCAATATACTGCCTAATTCGTAGCTGTCTATCACTTAAGTAAGGAAATATTACACAAACACTCTCGCCCGTTTTTAGAAGCGACTCCCATCGCTTGCTTATTTCTTCGTATTGATCGGTAACTATTGGATCAAATCTATCTAACATAGTCAAATTATAGCACTTTTTCAACAATTATGACAACTATTTGTCATAAAACCAATCAAGCATTGAGAGATTCTTCTCGACTATTCTTGCCTACAATGAAAATGTCCCTTATTAGATTGGTTATCGGAGTTGTCTTATTCTTACTTTCTGCTGTATTTTCAAACGCCTATACGGGTTCGGAAGTTCTGGCGGCGGTAAATTCTACTAGAAAAGAAAATGGTCTGTCTGAACTGGTTCAAAATAGTCAATTAACTCAAGCTGCCTCTTTAAAATTAACTGATATCCAAAAATATCTTTACTGGTCTCACGACAACCCTCAAACTGGCAAAAAATGGCTTGATTTTATCCGGGAAAGTAATTTTCGCTTTGATGCTGGTGAAAATTTAGCCAGAGGTTTTAGTAGTGTTGATAAAGTAATTGTTGCTTGGCTCAATTCTCCAACTCATAAAAAAAATCTTCTTTTTTCAAAGTTTAATTCGGTTGGTATCTCTATTGGTGAGGTCAACTATTTAAATGGTGTCCAAAACGTCGTCATTCTGGAATTCGGGGTTACTCCTGCTATCAAGCCAAAAACCTCTACTGCAAATATCTCGTCTGGTGCTTCTGTGACTGCCACCGTTAGAATAAGAATCTGTGGTAATCAATTAGTTGAAGGTAATGAGGAGTGTGATGGAAAAAATTTAAATAATCAAATGTGTGAAAATTTTGGATATAAATCCGGGATCTTAAGTTGTAGTTCATCGTGTGAATTCAATAAAAATAAATGCAATCAGGCTCTGAGTTCAACATTCTCTCTTTCTCAGGTGGTTATGTTGTAATCAATCGACCCTTATTTTGTTAAACTCTTTATATGTCAGAAGTTAAAGATGCGAAATATAATCCCGCTATCGATCTTCTCCGAATCATTTCTATTCTCTCAGTTATTCTCATTCATACCACCACCAAAGCTTTAGATATTGCTAAACATGATCTGCTTGGTCACCCCTTGACTCTTTTTTTAAACCAAGCTACCCGTTTCACTGTTCCCTTATTTTTTCTTATTTCCGCCTTTGTTTTAGAATTAAATTACCCACCGAATTTCAACTATTTTTCTTATTTAAAAAAACGTTTTTCCCGACTTTTTTTACCTTATTTTTTTTGGAGTATTATCTATTATTTTTTTATTTATACTCAACATTCGAAAAATTTTATTTTCACCTTGCTTTCGGGTGATGCCTCTTATCAGCTCTATTTTATTCCCACTATCTCTATTTTTTATCTGATTTTTCCTCTTCTTCATCACTATTTTTCATTTTTTACCAGTAAATTGAGCATTGTTCTTTTTGGCTTTTTTCAAATTATCATTCTCGCTGTTGACTACTATTATCGCCCCCTACCTTTTTTCCAACCTCTCAGTATTTTTATTTTAAATTTTGATATTTTTATTTTGGGGATTTTGGCCAGTCGCCACCAAAAAAATATTCTGGATTTTGTTAAAAAATATTATTTGTTTTTTGTCGGTATATCCGTTATTTTAGCGATATATATTTTTTGGGAAGGTCAAAGCTTATATTTAAAAACCAATAACTATTTATTTTTTTATTCCCAATGGCGTCCTAGTGTCTTTATTTACACTTTGTTTATTAGTAGTTTATTATTTTTTATTTTTAATAAAATCAAACTAAACTCTGGCTTAATTAAAAAGCTAGCCTCCTACTCCTTTTTTGTTTATTTCGTTCATATTATTTTTCTAGAAATTATTTGTAAATACTTACCAAACTCTATTTTTTCCTTTCCCTTAATCCCATTTTTTCTAATTTCGTTTTCATCGTATTTATTAGCCTTCTTGGTCTCTAAATTTCCACTTTTGTCAAAAATTACCAGTTAAGTTTTTTCAAAAAAACTATGAAAAAATTATTTTTGATAATTAGTTTTTTCTCTGTAATTATTTTAATTTTATTTTTTTTACGTGGCAACGAAGACACTTGGATTTGTGATCAGGGCGTGTGGGTTGCACACGGGCATCCCTCGTTTGAAAAACCAATTACCTCCTGTAACGGCAAAACCCCTCTCCCAAAAAATGAAGTTGATTGTTTAAAAGTTGGTGGTATCTGGAAAAAATTAGGTCCCGATCCAGTTGCCAGTTGTAATATCAAAGCTCTCGACCGGGGCAACCTTTGTTCCGATTCCAGTCAATGTGAGGGCACTTGTTTAGCAAATTTAACCAAGGATGAATTAAGGGGGGGTATGAGCGGCAAACAGTTTAAACGCCATGGCCAATGTTCCGTCTGGAGAGTAACCTTGGGCTGTCAGGGAGTAGTAAAAAACGGTATCGCTTCAATTATCTGTATAGACTGATTTTTTTAGGGACCGGAAGCTATTCCGTTAATAAACCATTTTCCATTTATTTTTTCGATCTCAATCCATTTAACATTTGATCCGTTTTCCCAGCCGTAATTGGGAATAGGTTCATTTGCGGCTTCTGGTTTCATTTTCACATTGGCCATAACCTTATATACATGTTCATTTTCGGTCCACGTTTCCGGCATTGAGGCTTCGATACTTTTTATTTCTACTGTTTTAAATGCATTTAATTGAACCCCCCAGGCCTGTTTCATACTTTCATTGTCAGTAGTTTGCGGATTCATCATCATTACCGCCTCGGAGACTCGACCTTCTCCGATAAGTTGAAAAAAAGTTCTGACGATATCAGTTTCTTGAGGCAGGGGAACACCGGTTTCATTTTTTATAGTTTGAGTTGGAGTTATCATGTTCTCAGTTGAGGAATTTTGGGTGTTATTTAATAATTCCAATTTTGGTTTTTTATTAGTGAACAAAAAAATAGTAGTACTAACAACCAAAACAATTCCCATCAGTGCCAGGATTGACGTATTTTTCATATAACCCAATTATAACCCGTTTCTTAATAAAATAATTAAAAAATAAGATAAACTAGATCAACATGGAAGGTGAAATCAGGTCAAGAAAATTTCTTGAAAAATTTAATTTAAATTTTGAAAAAAATATTGCCTCAACTCTTCAGGAAAACAAAATAACTCAAAGTATAATTACCAATCCTAATAGTCAAATCCTTATTGTTGGTGATCCAAATTTCGCTATGGTCAATTACCTTTCAAAATGTCACTTTACTATTATCGAAGGTGACGGGAAAGTCTACAAAAATACTTTGGATATCGCCAAAGATAGAGGAATAAATCTAGTCAATTCTGTTTATCCTCTTGATCATCACGAATCAAAGTATCACTTAATTATCTTAAAAAATATTTTACATTCCAACAAAAGCCCCGAGTTTTTATCTGGTGCTCTCAAAGATTTGATTGATGGTGGGGTTGTTTGTATTAGCGAACCAATACTTTTGGACAACAAAGTTCGCCAATCACTCAAAACCCTCAACCTGTCTCATGTCGAAAAAAATATTACCGGGGGTACTGTATTTATGGCTCAGCGACGATAACTTTACTAATTTTCCAAAATAATTTTTACTCTTCCGGAATTAAAAACAGTCGTATCTGCCGTTAAACTTTTTGCCTGAACTCGATAAAGGTGGTTTCCTGGGCGAATGGTAATTTTCCCCGAACTGACCGAAGTAAAACTCTGGCTACTGGTCGAAATTTCACTTCCCCAAACTTCTATTCCCGTCGTCACATCAAAAAGTCTTAAATATGCCAAACCATTACCGTTTGTCAATTTCATGTTCGCTTCAAAATAAGCCTCAGTCAAATTTGGATAATCATCGGTACTAATATAAAATTCTGTCCCGGACAAATTAACCCACTTGTTTTCCAAGGTACTACCATTCCCAGAAACGGGTATATATTGAATACTCCTGGTTCTCTTAGTCTGATTTTGTACCGTTACTTTTACTGTTGGAATTGGAGTAATGGTCGAAATATTTAAGATCGCGGTTAACGTTGGTACCAATATCTCATTTATTTTTTTATCAACTAATTCATTACAATCGGATGAACAATTATTACTTTGTACTAAATTGTTGGAGTTTTTCCTATTCCACAATAGATACAGAAGCACATCCACCGCCAAGACGTTAATAACCAAAATAAATATTAGACAAATCTTTAAATTTCTTCCCATCAACATTAATTATTACACATTTTCACTTTTGCGTTTTTAAGGTCATCTCTCCGGAACGATTTTCAAACTTATGCGTTCTGAGAAATATTAGTTACGGGTCCCTTGAGAGGTCTTTTTTCATTCTTTGCATATTTTTCAAAAAAAGCCTTTTCCAAATTGATTCCCCTTAATTCACAAAACCTTAATAGATTCCAAAATACGTCTACCAATTCATAACTTAAATCTTCAACGCTCTGGTTTTCTCTTACTGCCTCAAAAACTTCACCTAATTCTTCACCAAGCTTCAATAGAACCTCTTTCTCGTCTTTAGGATAGTAACCACGACGCTTAAGTTGTTCAACCATTATTTCTTGAAGCTCTACTAATGTTTTTGACATAAGTAATTCTACCAAAAGTCAAAGTTATCTCAGTGGAACGATTTTCGAACTATAATCGTTTAACTATAAAAGACTGATATGCAATATTTACTGACATTTTCTACAAGAAAGACAAAGAGGATCAACATTAAACCCATCCTTATCGCTATTTGGTATCGTTTGAATATCCATTCCATTACGTTGGATAAAAATAAGCGTTCCCAAAGAACGTATAAACGCTGAAGTTCTAGCATATGGCAGTTCTCCCTCCTCGAGATTCTTATTCCACGTATCAATCAATCTTCCTGCTGCTTGCACAGGGGTTCCACTTTCCTTTGCCCAACCATAAGAATATTTCACATGATGCTCTTTGTATACAGGCATAATAGTAACGAAGTATATCAGAAGTTCGGGTCCTATTGAGAAGTGTTAGTTACGTGGATAAAATCTTTGCCTAAAAATCAAAGTTATCTCAGTGAAACGGTTTTCGAACTAAATCAATTTTTTCAAACTAAGAACTATGTCCTCAATATTGCCATATTCAACAACGGCTTGGCTTACACCCCTGACAGTATCTTTAATCGTTGTTCCTCTTTTCATTATCGTTACTATTTTTTTACTTAGTGCAAAAGCAATACCCATTTCTATGGCTCGTCCTGTTGGTTTATCAGTCATGTCTATTAGTAACCAATCTGATTTTTGAATTTCATCAAATGCTCTTTTCATTAATTTTTTTGGGTTATTAAAGACATGTCGATAATTTTCTATATCTCGAATAAAACAAAAATCTTCAAACCCAGATTGTCTTACAAGTAAACACAATTTCTCAATCTCTTCACGATTCTCTCTGCCTTGATAAGAAGCAGTGATAAACATTCGGTTCATGAGTCAATTCTACCAAAAGTCAAAGTTATCTCACTGGAACGATTTTTTGACTAATCAGGACATATAATTATCTAATGAATGACAATAAAATAAATATAATAAAACTTAAATCAAATAATTGGCGGAATTACAAAAAAATACGACTTGAAACATTAAACCTTGAAGCTCCCGCCTTTAACTCTAAATATGAAGACTGTTTAAAATATCCGGATAATTATTGGGAAAATAAGTTGAGAGACAAAAACGAAATCCATTTATTTGCAAAATATGATAAAAAAATTATTGGAACAATAAATGCAACTTTTAACGAAGAAAATGAAAAAGAGAATGTAGCAGTAATCCATGGAACTTACGTGAACAGTTTTCATAGGAGAAGGGGGATTGGAAAACAACTAATAGAAAACCTTTTAAAAGAAATCAATAAAAATAATAAAATAAAAAAAATTAAGTTGTGGGTAAAGGAAACACAGATACCGGCTAGACATATCTATGAATTGATGGGGTTTTTAATTTCTGGAAGAGCCGGCGAACACACTTTAATAATGGAAAAAAACATTAATTAAACCAACATTTATTGATTAGTTAGAACAATATTCGAACTTTTTATTGCCTATCCTATGGGAGTATTAATACATAATTTTCAAAGTCATCTCACTGAAACGATTTTCGAATTATCTAATTTGTCTTTTCAAAAACTCATTGATTATTTCTTCAGTATATCCAAATATTTTTCCAAGATTTTTGTGATCTTCCATGGAACGAGTTTCTTTTGTAACAATGGACAAATATTCACTAAGTATTTTTTCGTCCTCGTAGTAACAAAAATCTACAGCTGGCGTTGTGTATACATGACCATCTTTATTATCTTTGTATTCCTGTCGAAAATTTCTTACAAAACACTTAATCCCATAATCAGTTGCCTTTTGTTTTACACTTTCTCCAAGCTTTTTCACCGTTTCCCAATTACCTGGCTCGTCATCAAATGAGATATCAAAGGAAGCTAAAGGTTTACCAGTTCTTGCTACTGTTTCGGCGTAGACATCAGCTTCACCTTCAATATAGTTTAATTTTGATGATGGAATGTCCGACATATCATATTATACAAAGTTCGTATCCGTTCTGAGGTGATGAATCATGTGGATAAAATCTGTGCCTAAAAGTCAAAGTTACCCCGCATGGATTTGAACCACAATTCCTACGTTCAGAGCGTAGTGGCCTACCATTAGCCGACGGGGTATTGATTATTAGCTATTCTGGTCGTCAATATTATACAATATAGCCATGAAAACCATTGATCAACTTATTGCCGAACTTAAATTAACCTCTGCTCAATCGACTATTGTTAAAAGCTATTTTGAAGAATTAGTGGTTGAACTACTGGAATCTTTAAAACAGGATAATCTCCAAAACTTCGAAGAAACTATCAGCTCTATTCGTAAATCTTAAATTATTTAAAATATTCTTTAGATTCGGATACTGTCGTCGCTTCTCCGTGTCCTGATAATATTTCTGTATTTTCAGGTAACTTTAAAATGTTTTTAATACTTTCAAAGATATCTTTACTCGAAGCATATTTATAGCTTGTCTGTCCTCTCATTCCTTGGGCAAAAATTGTATCACCGGAAAACAAAAAGTTATCAGCCCAAAAACAAAGTCCACCCGGAGTATGCCCGGGACTTTTAATAATTTTTATTTTTTCTCCTCCTAAACCGATTTCGTCTTTTTTATCAAGATCAATGTCAATTTTTTTTAAATTCGGGACTTTAATATCCATCTTTAAAAAATGTTTAGCCGTTTCTTGTTGTCTTTCTAGTAAAAACCAATCTTTTTGACTGGCACAATAGGGGATATTATAAATTAGTTTCAAATCCAACACTCCTAAGTTATGGTCAAAATGACCATGTGTTGCCAAAATATATTTAGGTTTTAATCCCAATCTTTCAATTTCTTCCGATATCGCTACCCCATCATCAGCCGCATCAATAATCACTGCCTCCTTGGTTTGGTTTTCCCATAGCAAATAGCAATTAGTTTTTAAGTCACCCAAAACTAAAACTTCGTATTTAAACACTTGGATATTATATAATACCTTCATATGGATCAAAAACGTTCGCCCAATAAACGCCTATTTATTGGTTCTTTACCCTTTCGTTTCACCGAAGGGGAGTTACTGGAACTCTTTGTTCCTTTTGGTAAAGTAATTTCTTTAAAAATAATGCACAACCGTTGGGGTAAAAGCCGGGGTTTAGGTTTTATTGAATTTGACAACTTGGAGTCTGCCACCGCCGCCAAGGAAAAGATGAATCGTTATAAATTAGGTGATTTGGCTATAATTGTCGATTATTCAGAGCCTGATCCGTTTCTAACTCCCGAAGGTAAAACCCGCCATCTTGAAGCCTTAGAGCGCCATCCTCAACGACGTCAAGCTTTTTCTTCTACCTCCGGACCCAGACCACTTGGAAAAAAAGTTTTTAAAAACAGAAGCGAAGAATCCACTGAAGGAAAACCAGCCCTAAAACATTTTCATTCTCCCAAGGACTTTGAACATGTTCGTCAATCGGTTTTTAACTCCCGTTTTCATCATGCCAAAGTTGGAGCTAAATTTGCCAAAAGAAACAAAAGTAAATAATGGATCTTAAAACCCTAATTCACTCTCAAAAAATTGTCGCTCTCTCACCTATGGATGGGATTACCGATGAAGCTTTTCGTTTTACTCAATGCCAAATTACTAAACCTGATTTAATGTTTACTGAATTTGTCAGCGCTGAAGGTTTAGCTCATAATGCGGTAAAACTATTCGATACTTTACTTTATTCTTCACAGGAACGCCCAATCGTAGGCCAATTATTTGGCAAGGATTCTGGTAGTTTTTATATCGCTGCGGTAATTCTCTGCTATTTAGGCTTTGATGGTATCGATATTAATTTTGGTTGTCCCGCCAAAACCGTGACTCAACACGGTTCCGGGGCTTCCCTGATCGACAAGCCCGAATTGGCTAGTCAAATAATTAAAAGTGTTCAAAAAGCTGTTTTAGATTTTTCTCAAAATAAAGTCACTTTAAAAGATTTAAAACTAAAAGAAAAAGTTTTAAAAGTTATAGAGAGAAATAAAAAATATTCAAAATTTACCGGAAAAATTATTCCTACAGTATCTGTCAAAACCCGTTTAGGAACTTCTACCGACACTTCCGATATTTGGATTCCTTTTTTACTGTCTCATCATTTAGATTTTCTGACTCTTCACGGTCGCACCTTAAAACAAGGTTATAGTGGTGTGGCTAATTGGGATTCAATTACCAAAGCTGCCAAACTAGCTCATGGGGCCGACACTATTTTTTTTGGCAACGGTGATGTCGAGTCCCGTTCTCAGGCTCTGGATTATTGTCAAAAATACGGTGTCGACGGGGTTTTAATTGGTCGGGCTGCCTTGGGTAACCCCTGGGCTTTCAACAATAAAAATCCCGATTTTAAAGAGAAATTTAGCGCTATGCTTTTACACGCCAAAAATTTTACTGATATTTTTCCCTCTCGTCGCTTTGACCCTCTTCGTCGTCATTTTCTACTTTACGTCTCCGGTCACCCCCATGCCAAGGAATTACGCCTGGAAATTGTCAAACTGAATAAAATTGATCAACTTTATGCTCTTGAAGAGCGCCTTCTCAACTGTTAGATTAGTACGATATGGCTAATTCCAACAATTCCGTTACTAATTTGCTTAGTATTGAATCTTTGATTAAAAGTCATGATCAACGTCTCGACACTTTAACCAAGAATTAAGAACTCACAAAAGTATGCTTGACGGCATTTTAGATAACGACGAAGAATTTCGCACCTGTGCTACCGAAGCCAGTAAATCTGCCAAGCTAAAAACTATTGCCAAACAAAAAGTTTTGAAACAATCTGAATCACTTTCTTTAGTTGAAAAAATTAAGGACTATCAAGCTCAAATTAAAGAACTACGGGTGGCTCTTTCTGACTATTTAGCCCAATATGTCACTCTTTCCGGTACCAACCAGATCGAGGGTTCTGATGGAGTTTTACGTCAGATTGTTTATACTGCCAAGCTGGTTAAAAAAGTTGATTAATTAATCTATACTACCCATATGCACACTATTGTCGACCAAAAAAATTTTCAAAGTGAAGTTTTAGATTATCAGGGCCAGGTTATTGTTGATTTTTGGGCTCCTTGGTGTGGTCCTTGTCAGATGTTGGGACCAATTATTGACGAAATTGGTGACGAATTAAAAGATCAGGTTAAAGTTGTCAAAATTAATGTTGACGAAAATCAGGAATTAGCCACTAAATACAATATTTCTTCTATTCCCGCTGTTTTAATTTTTGCCAAAGGCCAAGTTATTAACACCCTCATTGGTTTTCGTCAAAAACAAGACTATTTAAACGCGCTAAAATAGGTTGTGGATCTAATCACTCTTCAAAACTACCTTCATTCTTTAAACTTACCGGATTTTCGCTATCGCCAAATTTTAAAAAACTATTATTCCGGTCGCTATCAATCTTTTTTGGAAATGACTGATTTACCAAAAGATCTGCGTTTATCCTTAGACGAGAAACTCTCTCTACTTTCTGTCTCTGAAGTAAAACTTTTAAAGGGAACCGATACTCAAAAAATGGTTTTAAAATTAAACGATAATTTAATCATAGAATCGGTTTTAATGGATTATGATCAATGGGTTACTGCTTGTATCAGTTCTCAGGTTGGCTGTTCTCTAAATTGTAAATTCTGTGCCACCGGCAAAATGGGTTTTAAAAGAGACTTAACTTCAGAGGAAATCATTGATCAAATTCTTTATTGGAACAATAAGTTGTCGCCCCAATATGTCGGTCGCCTTGTTTTTATGGGCATGGGCGAACCATTTTTAAACTGGGATAATTTATTAGCAGCTCTAAAGATTATTAAAGAAAATTTGAACATCGGTTCCCGAAAAATTTCCATCTCTACTGCCGGCATTATTCCCCGGATTTACGATTTTGCTAATTTAGACACTGAAATTAATTTGGCCATTTCCCTTCATGCTCCTAATCAAGTTGTCAGAGAAAAAATTATGCCCATCGCCAAACAATATAATTTTACCGATTTAATTAAATCTCTAAATTATTACACTACTCATACTCATCGTCAGTTATTTTTAGAATACGCCCCGATTAAAGATATTAACGACTCTGATGCTAATTTAACTGAATTGATCACTCTTCTTAAAAGCAATAACCTTTTTTATCTGAATTTAATTCCACTGAATCCGGTTAAGGGAGGTCTGATTCCTTCTCCGCGAGTTAAAGCGTTTATTGACACTTTAACTAAAACTCATTCAAACTTTTCTCTTCGTCAATCTTTTGGTCAATCAATTGATTCCGCTTGTGGTCAATTAATTACTGGAATTTAAGGTATAATCAATTATGCTTATTGATGAAGTTAATATCACTCTCCAGGCTGGCAGTGGCGGTGATGGCCTAGTCCATTTTTATTCCGATGGTTCCCGTCCCAAGGGCGGTCCGGATGGTGGCAAGGGCGGTGATGGCGGCTCAATTTATTTTAAAGCTGTTTCCGACATTAGTCGTCTCTCTCAATTCCGTTTTTTAAAAAAACTTGAAGCCGAACATGGTCAAAAAGGTGGTCTGAATAATCGAAGTGGTAAAAGTGGTCGTGACTTAATTGTTGAAGTTCCGGTCGGTACTATTATCCATTATGACAACGGTACCAGCAAAGAATTTTCCGAAGTTGGGGAAACTTTTCTCGCCGCCAAGGGCGGTAATGGTGGTTGGGGAAATTTTCATTTTCGTTCCTCTACCAATCAAACTCCACGTCAATTTCAACCTGGTTACAAGACTGCTGTCAGAAATCTTTTTATTCAATTAAAATTAATCGCCGACATTGGTTTAATGGGTTTACCTAATGCTGGTAAAACCAGTCTTCTTAATGAATTAACTTCGGCCAATGCCAAAGTGGCTAATTATGCTTTTACTACTCTGGAACCTAATTTAGGAGTCAGTAAGGGTGGCAAAATTATTGCCGATATTCCGGGACTTATTGATGGTGCTAGTGATGGTAAAGGTTTAGGTATTAAATTTTTAAAACATATCGAAAGAACTCGAATTTTGGTTCATTGTCTTTCTTGTGAATCTCTTGATCCCAAATCTGACTATCAAATCGTTCGTCGGGAAATTAAAAAATATTCTTCTGCCTTAGCCAAAAAACCGGAAATTTTAATTTTAACTAAATCCGATATTCTCGATCCCTCTCAAGTTAAAAAACTTCAAAAATCACTCAAAGCAAAACTCTCGGTCTCTATTATTGACACCGAGAGTCTTAAAAGTCTTAACGATTTAATTTCGAAAGAACTTAATAAAAAGTCTTAGGTTAACGCTTTTTTCATTTTTACCCAATCTTTCTTTAAATAATTACTGATTTTGCTACTACCATTTTTGGTGGCCGCTAAATCATCCTTAAACTCGGCTACCACTTCTTCCACCACTTGTCCGTATTTTTCTATGTCTATATTTCCACCGGCAGTTTTGACCGCCGCCACTTTGGCTATCACCTCATCTTTAATTTCTAGATATTTCTCTTTGCCCTCTTCAGTATATTTACCAAAAATATCTTTCACTTGATCTCTTGTTTCTTCGGCCTTATTTTTTACTTCTTTAGTAATCTCCTCCGCCAAATCAACAATTTCCTGTCTGGTTTTTTTTCCACTTTGGGGAGCCAATAATAAACCACCAACTGCTCCGGCGATTGCTCCCAGCACTCCGGCCAAAAAGAATTTACCTGTTTGTTTTGCCATTTTTCAAAAAAATATTAATTAGTCCAGTCTAAATTAATAAAGTATCACTGTCAACCTAAGTCCTTTATTCTTTCCATCCAATGTTTATCGGTTTTTACTGTTAGTTCTAAATAAATTTTTCGACCCGACATCAGTTCCAATTCCTTCCTGGCATTGTAACCAATCTCTTTAATTTTTTGTCCGTCCTTACCAATAATCATTTTTTTATAACGATCGGCATTAGTATAAATTGTAGCGGTGATTATAATTAATTTTGACTTATCTTCCACCTTATCTACGCCGACAAAAATTGTATAAGGTATTTCTTCCCGTAAAAATAAATAAGCTTTTTCCCGAATTATTTCTTCAATAAATTCTTTAGAGCCCATGCTTATTAACGGTTTATTTTCATTTTGGTAGGCGGCGATTTCCGCTTCTAAGTCTTTACTTGTCTTTATTGGTAATAACTCAAAGATGGTATTGATTACTCCCTTAACATTTTTTTCCTTAAGAGCTGAAATTGATAAAGTTTTATCAAATTCGTCTTCCAGATAGTTGTAATCCGCCAAGTGATCTTTACTTCCCACCGCCTTATCAATTTTGTTATAAACTAAAATCTTTTTCACATTCATTTTTCTAATGAGACCAATCACTTTGTTTTCTTCTTCACTCTTGGGTCGGGAAATATCTACCAAACAAACTATTACCTGAGCTTTATTTAAAGTCTTTGGCGCTTCTTGGTTTACTCTTTTACCCATCAAATCAGTAATTTTACCCAATATTCCCGGGGTATCCGTAAATAAAATTTTTCCCCGTTCATCTTCATAAAGTGCCAGAATATTTTTTCTGGTAGTTTGGGGTAGGGGAGAAGTAATGGCCACCTTTTGCTGCATAATGGCGTTAAGTAGAGTCGACTTACCGGTATTTGGTCGACCCAAAATGACTACCCTTCCATATTTTTTCTTTATATTTTCTTCCACGTTAATATTTTACCCTAAAACACCAAACTTTTCTGTTAATAAAAATAATTATCCCTTTTTCCTCTTTACACTTAGCAGTGAAAGTGTTAGACTGCTAATCATGTCAGAAACCACACTCACACCTACCAAAAAAGTTTTACCTCTCATTCCTTTACGTAATGTGGTCCTCTTTCCTTCAGTCGAAACCTCTCTATTTTTTGGTAGAAAAGAATCCAGTAACTCTTTATTAGAAGCTTACGACAAGTATGACCGTTTAGTTATTATTACTGCTCAAAAAACTCCGAGTATTGAAAAACCTCAATTAAATGATATCTACAATGTTGGTGTTATTGCCAAAATTGAACACATTTTACAAACTGACGGCAGTCTCCACGCTATTGTCAAAGGGCTTTCCCGGATTAGTATTGTTAATTTTATTCAAAGTGAACCTTTTATTTTGGCCGAATACCAGGAATTACCGGTTATCAGCGAACCTTTAGTTGATGTCCAACGAGCCGCCGAGGCTATTTTATCCCAATTAAAGAAGGCCTTTGCCCTTGGTCGTCAATTTGATCTTCCTGCCATGATGCAGCTGAGTACCGGCGTTTCTTCTTCTGACCTTGCCGATCAAGTTTCTTTTGCCGTTAACACCAAAGTTCTTGAGAAACAGCAATTATTAGAAACCCTCTTAGTTTCCAAACGTCTTCAACATGCCACTGAGCTTTTAGTTCAGGAAATGAAAGTAGCCGATTTGGAAAGAAGTATCGAAGAAAAAACTCAGGAAAAATTTAATAGTGCCATGAAACGCAATATTCTTGAGGAACGTAAACATCAAATCGAACAGGAGCTTAAAAAAATGGGTAAAAGCGCCGGTGGAGAAACTGATGAATTAGAGAAGAAAATTAAACTGGCTAAAATGCCCAAAATGATTAAGAAAAAAATTCTTAAGGAATATAATCGAATGATTGAAATGGGCTCTATGGCTCCCGAGGCCAGTTATATTCGCACCTACTTAGAAACTATTATCGAACTTCCCTGGGGAAAGTATGATGATTCTGATTTATCCTTAAAAAAGGCAGAATCAATGCTTAATCACGACCACTATGGACTCAAAGAGGTTAAAGAAAGAATCTTGGAATATCTTTCTGTTATCAAGCTAAAGAATCAGTTAAAAGATCATGATACTAAAACTACTAATATCCTTTGTTTTATTGGCCCTCCCGGTGTCGGTAAAACTTCTCTAGGAAAATCAGTGGCCAATGCTCTTGGTCGTAAATTTGTTCGGGCTTCTCTTGGCGGCATTCGTGATGAGGCAGAAATCCGCGGTCATCGTCGCACTTATGTTGGCGCTATGTCCGGGCGCATTGTCAATGGTATCAAAGATGCTAAATCTATGAATCCGGTTTTTATGCTTGATGAAGTTGACAAAATTGGTTCCGATTATCGCGGCGACCCCTCCGCTGCTCTTTTAGAAGCTCTGGATCCCGAGCAAAACAACAATTTTACTGACCATTATCTGGATTTTCCTCTGGATCTTTCTAAAGTTTTTTTTATTCTTACTGGCAACGATATGTCCACAATTCCTTATGCTCTCCGTGACCGTCTGGAAATAATTTCTTTTCCCGGCTACACCCAAGACGAAAAATTTCATATTGCTCAAAAATATTTGGTCGAAAAAGAATTAAAATCTAATGGCCTAAAAGCTTCTCAGGTGATTAAATTCAACGATAATACACTTCGATACCTCATTGATAAATACACTCGTGAGGCCGGAGTTAGGAATTTAGAAAGAGTTATTGCCGCTATTTTTAGAAAATCTGCCAAAAAAATAGTTTCGGGAAATTCTAAAAAAGTTAACATCAATGACCGAAAACTTTTACAAAAATTTCTAGGACCCCAACGTTTTACCTCCCAACTCAAGGGTAAAAAAGATGAAGTTGGTGTTTCCACTGGTTTAGCCTGGACCTCAGTCGGTGGCGATATTCTTTTTATTGAAGTCAATGTTATGCCGGGTCGTGGTCAATTAATATTGACCGGAAAATTAGGTTCAGTCATGAAGGAGTCCTGTCAAGCTGCCCTATCTTTTGTTCGCTCTCAGGCCCAAAAATGGGGGATTAAACAAAATTTTCATAAAATTGATATTCACATTCATGTTCCCGAAGGAGCTACCCCAAAAGACGGTCCTTCTGCCGGTGGTGCCATTACTACCGCTCTAGTTTCTGCTCTTACCGGAAAAGCCATCCCCCACGACATTGGTATGACCGGAGAAATTACGCTCCGGGGAAATATCTAGAAATTG